>Ga0207675_100000003_pt1 | contig 262542 bp, 227 predicted proteins | sample KBSSwiS42_FD_184305 | JGI IMG/M metagenome (GOLD analysis project Ga0207675, IMG submission 184305) | Switchgrass rhizosphere microbial communities from Kellogg Biological Station, Michigan, USA - KBS Switchgrass S4-2 (SPAdes) (version 2) | ecosystem: Host-associated > Plants > Roots >...
GAACTCGCCGCGATGATGCCGAAGGCCGGCGGGCAATACGTCTACCTTCGCGAGGCATTCTCACCGTTCTGGGGATTCCTCTACCCCCGGCTCCGGGCGGCCTTTCCCGAGGCGCTCGGCGGAGTGGAGCTGGAGGACTTCCACCGGGCGATCAACCGGGTCCAGCGGTCGCCGATCCGGGTCGAGGCGGACGAGGTCACCTACAACCTGCACATCGTGCTGCGGACCTCGCTGGAGGTGCGGCTGCTCCGCGACGAGCTGGCCGTCGAGGACCTCCCCGAGGCGTGGAACGCGGAGATGGAGCGCACGGTGGGGCTCCGCCCGCGGGACGACGTGGAGGGCGTGCTCCAGGACATCCACTGGGCCCACGGCGAGTTCGGCTACTTCCCGACGTATGCGCTCGGCAACCTGTACGCGGCATCGCTGATGCGGGCCGCGGAACGTGCGCTCCCCTCGCTCTGGGACGAGGTGGCGCGCGGAGAGCTCGGCTCGCTCCGCGCCTGGCTGCACGAGCAGGTCCACCGGCACGGCGCGCGACTCTCCGCCGAGGAGCGGGTCCAGGCCATCACCGGGCACGGCCTCACCGACGCGGACTTCCTCGGCTACCTGCGCGCGAAGTACGGCGCGCTCTCGGGTCGGGCTCTCCCCGAAGCCCCCGTCGCCTGACGCACCGAAGACCTCCGCCCTCACAGCTCGAGCAGGTGCTCCCCGTCCCGCGCGGTCCGTGCCGTCACCCGGATCCAGTCACCGACCTCGGGCGCGCTCGCCGGGATGGTCGACGTCCGCGACCGTACCAGCCGGACCCCGCTCGACGCCGCCCCGTCCGGGTCCTGCATCGCGAGGCCGAAGGCTCCCGAGCTGCTCTTCCACCGCGCGACGACGACGCCGTGCACCGAGACCAGACGACCGGGGACCCAGCCGCCGACGAGCTGGTGGACCTCGTCCGAGCTCGGGGCGGCAGACCCCCCGGCCGGCGCCGGACCGTCGAGGTCGTCGCAGCTCGACAGCGCGAGGACCGACAGCGCGGAGGCGCCGGCCGCGCGCTGCTGCCACACCCCGGAGAGGGAGGCCACCCGGGTCCCCTCTGCCCAGCGCGATCGGCAGGCAGGCTTCGCTCCCAGGTAGGCGTAGGTGTCGACGGCGATGGTCGCCCCCGACAGGTCGATGACCGCGAATCCGTCGCAGTAGCTCCCGCTCGGGACCGCGCAGGGAACGGTCCGGACCGTGCCGCTCAGGTCCACGTGGATGCGCATGTCGCTGAACGGACCGGGTCCGGCATCGGGCCGGAGCTCGGCCGCGGACGCGAGGTGGGCCGGCGGCAGGCTGCGCCCACGCGCGAGCACCTCGATGCCGGCGCCACGGTCCGGGGACCAGATGCCTCCGTCGCGGACCGCGTCCTCCTCGGGGGACGGGGGCGTCTCGCCGCCTGAACAGCCGGTGCACCCCACCGTCACCATCAGCAGCAACGCCGCCCAGTTCCGCATCGCGCCTCCCCGCCGGAGGGTCGCCGAAGCAAGGCTCCGGCCAGGCATGCCGCTGCCGCCGGCATGTCGCGGTGACGGCCCGGATCCCGCCTTGCGGCGGCCCGATGACGGCCTCTAATCTCCGCCCCCGCGCGCAGTGGACCTGGTTCCACCGTCCCTCGGCCGCGCTCGGCGGCGACGCGTTCAGCTACGGCCCCCTCGACCGCGACCACCGAGGCTGGCACCTCGGGCGAGCCCGAGCGCATCTACAAGGCGGTCCGGAGTCAGAGCCGGCCCGGCCCCCTCGACGATGACTTCTCGGTGCTCGCGGTGAGCTTCGATTGAGGCAGGCAGAGGGCCGCCAGGAGTCGTGACGATGAAGATGGACATCACCGAGGATGACGGCGTCGTGAAGGTCGGTCTGGTCGGCCGCCTCGACACGCCCGGGGTCGACGCCGTCGAGCCCCGCTTCACCGCTGCCGTGGTTCCCCGTGGGGCCCGGGCGGTGGTCGACCTCTCCGGGGTCGAGTTCATCGGTTCCCTCGGGTTGCGGATGCTCATCACCATCGCCCGGGCGCTGAGCCGGCGAACGGCAAGATGATCCTCTACGCGCCGCAGCTCTTCGTGGCCCAGGTCCTGGAGACCGCCTCGCTCGGCGACATCATTCCCGTCCAGCCGGACGCCGCCTCGGCGGTGGCAGCGGCCAGGGCCTGAGGCACCGTGGCCGGCGCCACGCCCCAGCCCCCCGACCGCATCGCGCTGTCCCTGGCGGCCACCCGGGAGGGGTTCGCCGGCAGCTTCGACGAGCTGCGGCGTGGCCTCGATGCCCTTCCGCTCGACGCGCGCGCCCGCTTCTCGGCGGAGCTCGTCTTCGAGGAGGTGGTCGCCAACCTCGTCCGGCACGGGGCGCGGCCCGACGGGCAGACCACCCTGTCCCTCGACGTCGAGCTCCGGGACCACGACGTCCAGCTCACCTTCCAGGACGACGGGGTTCCGTTCGATCCCCGCGACCGGCCCGACCCCGCACCTCCCCGGGACCTCGAGCACGCCGAGACCGGCGGTCGGGGACTGATGCTCATCCGTAGCGTCTCGACTGCACTGGAGTACACCCGTACCCCCGAGGGGCGGAATCGACTCACCGTCACCGTCTCGAGAGATGCGACAGCAAGGGTTCGGATGAGCGATGGTGCGCGGTCTGGCGCCTGAAGACCGACATCGGAGACATCCCATGCTGAGGACGACCGCGAGCCGTGCCCTGGGGCCGCTCGCCGCCGGAGTGCTCGTCGCTACGCTCGCCCCTCACCCGGCGCACGCCCAGGGCGCGCTCAATTACTTCAAGAACTACTTCGTGACCGGCGACTACCTGGCCGTCGGCGTGGGGCTCCAGCACACGGGCGTGAACGGCCTCGCCACCGGCACGCTCACCGTCGACCCGAGCCAGATTCCCGCCGACGCGGAGGTCGTCGCCGCTTACCTCTACTGGCAGACCATCTCCGACGCCGGCACCCCGGGCGCCTCCGTGCTCCAGGGGGCGAAGTTCAAGGGCAACGACATCAGCAAGATCGCGGTCCTGCTCAGCCCCACGGGCAGCGCGCCGTGCTGGAGCGGCGGAGGCGCGACCGGCAACGGCGGCTCCAAGGCCACCTGGTCGTTCCGCGCGGACGTGCAGCGCTTCTTTCCGCGGGTGCGGCCCGCGAACCCGAACCAGCCGGTCCAGGTCAAGGTCACGGGAAGCCACACCGTCACCCTGCCGGACATGGGAGGCAGCAACCAGCTTCCCTCGACGCTCGGCGCGGGGCTGGTCATCGTCTACCGCGTACCCGGCTACGACGGGGCCTCGGGTTACCAGAGGCCGCGGATGCCGCTCCGCGCGGTCGTCCTCTACGACGGCGGGTTCACCATGAACCAGCAGAACAAGCAGATGCAGTTCACACTGCAGGGGTTCTACGAGGCGTCGCGCAGCTCTCCGTTTGCGCGGATGACCCACTTCGTGGCCGACGGGCAGGCGAACAAGACCGAGCGGGTACAGATCTCCAGCACCGCCTCCTCTGCCGACAATCGGGTGGTGGCGATCAACCCCTTCGGCGGAAACACCGGGTTCGACGTCGTCACCTTCCAGAACGTCCCGCTCGAGCCCGGAGCGATGAAGGCCACCATCACCGTCGATCCCGGCGGCAGCGGCTCCTTCGATTGCCTGAGCTGGAACTCGGTCGTGATGAGCATGGTGGTGCAGGAGCGGGATGGCGACGGCATCCTCGACGTCCAGGAGTCGAGGGCGGAGTGGAGTTCGAAGCCGAGCCGGCTCGCCTCCGTCTACCCGAGCTGGCCGCTGACCGACCCGACCGGCGCAGCGCTCCCGGACCTCGGCGCGATGGGGTTGAATCCGGACGTACAGGACGTCCTCGTTCATCTCGACTACCTCACCGGCGCTGATGGCCACTCCCATCTCCCGGACAGGAGTGCGCTCCAGGCGGTGGCGACCGCCCTGCACAACGCACCTCCCCGACCCTCGCTCGTCGCCTCGGGGCTGTGCGCTGCGAACGCCGGCCCCGGGCAATGTCCCATCGCCGTCCATTTCGACGTGGGCTCGAACTACCAGCCGCCTGCGAGCTTCAGGCTTTCCTCGTGCGCCTCGGCGAGCACCTGGACCACGGACTGCGCCATCGTTCCGGCTGCTCTTGCCAAGGGCGGGAACGCGATCCCCGAGACGCCGTGCTCGGCGAGTGGCTTCACCCCCTCGGGGAAGCGCTGCGCCTTCAAGAACTTCGCCGGCGTTGTGGGGTGGAAGAACGGACTGCGGGCATACCGCGATGCGCCGGTGAACCGTGCCCAGGGCGCGGCGCCGTGCAGCCCGGGCCAGATCGGCTGCGAGCCCCGGATGCCCCGGAACCTGAAGGACATCGCCCGCTACGCGCTCTTCGCCCACGCGCTCGGCTACGCCTCGCCGACCGATCCATCCGTGCCGAGGAAGACCTCCGGCATCGCCGAGTGCGGTGGAGACCTGATGGTGACCCTCGGGTTGTGGGATTCCCAGACCGCCTCCGCGTTCATGCAGGGGTCCACGCTCCTCCACGAGATGGGCCACACCCTCTGCTTGAAGCACGGCGGGGTGAATGCCTCCGGGGCAGTCGAGCCGAACTGCAAGCCGAACTACCAGAGCGTGATGAACTACCTGTTCCAGGTGCGGGGGCTGCTCACGGTCCAGGGAGTGCCCACCATCGACCTGTCGAAGCAGACGCTCCCGCCTCTGACCGAGTCGGCGCTCGTGGAGTCCGCCGGGCTCGGCGCCGCCACCCCGTACCTCCCACGCTGGTTCGCGCCGGCCTCGGCGAGCTACATCGACACCGCGCTGAGCACCACTCCGGCGACCCGGCGGTGCGACGGCTCCCGGCTCCAGCCCAGCGATCCGGCCTTCGTGCGCATCGACGGCGATCCGCGTCTGCAGCCGGCCGTCGACTGGAACGGAAACGGGCAGATCAGCGGAACCGACGCGCTGGACGTGAACTACGACGGGACGCCGGGACAGGCCTTCACCGGATCGAACGACTTCGCCACCATGGACCTGCGGCAGGTGGGCGCGCGGCGCGCTGTCGGCAGCGAGGCGCTGAGCTACAGCGTGATCGATCCGACGACCGGCGTCGCTCCCGTTCCGCCCGCGCCGGCCGTCGGCGGCGGGCTCTCGCTCGACACCGGCTTCGGGGATCTGGGGTTCGGGGACCTCGGATTCGGCGACCTCGGGTTCGGGGACCTCGGATTCGGCGACCTCGGGTTCGGAGACCTGGGCTTCGGGGACCTCGGCTTTGGCGACCTGGGGTTCGGGGACCTCGGCGTGCCGGCGGACGAGGCGCTCGGGCCCGGGGATTTGAACCTCGACACGGCGGGCTCGCTCGGGAACGCACCGAACACCCTCACTGCCGTTTCGCTGAAGAAGAACGGCGGCATCCAGCTCACCTGGTTCCCGCCCCACGTGGGAATCCCTCTCGCCTACCAGGTGTACCGGGTGGAGGGCGCGAGCGTGACGCCCACCAACTTCGCCGCCCGCGTGCTCGTGGCCAACGTCGCAGGGACGGTGACGACCATCACCGACACCAGCCAGGCGCTGAAGCCCAAGCGGATGTACACCTACTTCGTCGTGGCCACGCTGCCGCCGCCACCCGACTGCACGCCGACGCCGGCCTACAACTGCGTCGACAACCAGCAGAGCGGCGTTTCCAACTTCGCCACGGTCACCTTCTGACGGGTCCCGACCGCCGCACGCACACCGAAAGCACTGGGTCGATCCGTCCCTCGCCGTCAGCGAGAGCCGGCGCGTGACGTCGCGGCGCCGATTCGCCGGTGAACCTCTCCCAGGAGCGCGTCCTCGCCGGCGGCGCCGCGCTTGTCCAGGTAGCGCTGGTACGCCTCGGTGAAGACCGCCGTCCCCAGGCCTTCGCGGACTCGCCCCTGCGTGTAGTCGAGCAGCGGCGTCATGCCGTAGGTGGGCTCCTCGTCGAGGAAGAGCGCGAGCGCCTCGCCGCGCCGGGTGAGGCAGCGATCGAGCTCGGAGTCGGCCTGAGCGAAGGCGCCGGCCTCGAGGTACGCGCGGGCGAGCTCGAATCGGCCGATCCAGGTGTCGAGGAGCCCGCTCGCCTCGCCGAGGAGCGAGATGGCCCGCCGGGGGTCGCCGCCCGCCAGCGCCAGGTCGGCCTCCAGCACCTTGCCGTGAGCGCGGGGCTCGGCCGGGAGCTCGCTGGCCAGCGCCTGGGCGATGGAGGTCGCGGCCTCGGTCTCTCCGGTCAGCGCGTAGATCCGCCCGGCGAGGAAGCGGACCCGCATGGTCTGGCTCTCGCCGACGGCCCGGCCCGCGGCGGCGATGGCGGCGGCGTTCCGGCCCCGCGAGAGCTCCGCGAAGGCGATGGCGGCGAGCTTGGCCGAGGCGCGGTCGGGATTGCCGGCCGCCCGGTCCGCGGCCGCCCCCTCCTCGAGGATGCGCACCGCCTCGGAGTAGCGGCCGGAGTAGATGGCCAGGTCCCCGAGGCCCGAGGCGGCGAAGGACGCCCCCACCGGGCTTGCCTTGCCGAGGGCCTCCCAGGTCCTGCGGACCTCGTCGAGCCGGCCCTGCCCGAGCTGCGCAAAGGCGAGCGGCAGGTTCCCCAGCGGGCTCATCTGCTGGGCCCGGAGCGCCTCGGTCTGCGCGGTGGTGAAGTCGCTGGCGTAGGCCGCGTAGAGCGCGAGGTTCACCCGGTACAGCGCGCGATTGGGGAGGATGGTCACCACCTCGCGCATCTCGTCGAGGGCCTGCGGCATCTCCCGCAGGCGGGTGAGGCACAGCGCGCGGTTGTTGTGCGCGGCGGCGTCCGAGCGGTAGCGGGACACCAGGGCTCCGTACTCCTTCACGCAGGAGGGATAGTCGGAGGTGAGGTAGTAGTAGAGGCCGCGGGCCCGGAAGCGCTCGCGCTCGGTCATCCGGTCCACGTGGCGGACCGCCTCGCTGATGTCCTTCTGCGCCTCCTGCTGCTTGCCGAGATTTGCCGAGGCGATCGCCCGGCCGGCGTAGGCGAGCCCGAACGCCGGGTCCCGCTCCACCGCGCGCTGGAAGCTGGCCCGCGCCGCCTCGAACTGGCTCGAGGAGAGCGCCTCCATCGCCACCGCGTAGTCGTGCACCACGTCGAGCGAGGTGGCGGTGAGGGTATCCATCGCGAATCGCTGCTCGGCGTCCGACGACTCGTCGCCGAGGCGCTTCCGGATCTCCTCCGAGAGCCGACCCACCGCGGCCAGGACTCCGTCCCGGGCCGATGCGTCCTGCTCCGCGCGCCCCACGACCTTGCCCGTGACGGCCTGTCGCGCTGTGGCCTGGAGCCGGTAGCCCTGGTCCACCCGCTCGATGGTGCCGGCGACCACCACCCCGAGCCCCTGCTTCACGGCGAGCTCGTTGGCCGCTCGCTCGTCGAAGGGGTCCGGGGGGTCGACGTTGAGCGCCCGGCGCACGTCGCTGTGGGCGTAGGCGGTGACGAAGGGAGCGCTCTCCAGCGATAGCTTGATGACCGGCTCGAGCGTCCGGTCGAGGCCCGTGTCGCCGGTGCCGTTGGCGAAGTCGCTGATCACCACGCTCACCGGTGCGTGCACGACCGGCGGCGGGCGCGGCCGGTAGTACCACCAGGCGGCTCCGATGGAGCCGAGGACCAGCACCGACGCGACCGAGACCCGACCCAGCCCCACCGTCCGCCGGGTCCGCAGCGGGCGACCCTCCTCGTCCAGGCGGGACAGCGCCTCGGCGAGGTCGGCCGAGCTCTTGTAGCGCCTCGATGGAACCGGATCGGTGCAACGGGCGATGATCCGGTCCAGGGCCTCGCTGACCGCGGGAATCTCCCCGTGGAGCGGCGCCGGTGGACGGTCCCCGCGCGACCTCAGCTCGTCGAGCGCGCTGGGCGAGCGGGTCTGCCGGATGCGCCCGCTCAGCATGTCGTGGAGCATCAGCCCCAGGGCATACACGTCCGCCCGCTGATCCACCTGCTCTCCCCGGGCCTGCTCCGGAGGCATGTACTCCAGCGTGCCCACCATCGAGCCGGCCTGGGTGACGTTGGCGTGGTGCGGGTCCAGCGGGCTGGGCGAGGGAAGGGCGAGGGCCGAGCCACCGTCGCCCTCGGGCGAGCCGAGGAGGCGAGCGATGCCGAAGTCGGTGATCAGCGCCTCGTCATTCGAGCCCACCATCACGTTGGCCGGCTTGAGGTCGCGGTGCACCACGCCCGCGGCGTGCGCCGCGACCAGCCCAGCGCAGATCCGCCGCGCCAGCCGCAGCGCGCGCTTGACGGGCAGCCGCCCCTCCCGCGCCAGCAGCGACGCGAGGTCGGTCCCGTCCACGTAGGACATGGTGATGTACTTGAGGCCCTCGATCTCCCCGAGGTCGTGAATCCGGACGACGTTCTGGTGAGAGACCAGTCGGGCCAGGAGCAGCTCGCGCTTGAACCGGCGCTGGATCTCCGCTGCCGCCGCCGGGTCACCGATGATGTCCGGGCGGATGAGCTTGATCGCGACGTCGATGCCCAGCTCGGTGTCCCAGGCCTGGTAGACCGCGCCCATCCCGCCGAGGCCGAGGAGCCGCTTGATGTGGTAGCGGCGCCCGAAGGACATGCCGGGCACGAGCGGGCCCAGCGCCACCCCTCCTCCCGACGTGTGGAGGGCCCCGTGGGGAAGCGGTGGCTTCTGCCCCGGCGTCGCGCTCTCCGGCGCGAGCGTGACGGCAGTCCACGACACCGGCGGGAGATTCACCGTGCTGCAGGACGGACATCGCGCGGACAGCGGGAGCAGGCTGGCGCCGCACTGGTGACAGACGGCGCTCATCCCGTTCGCGTCACGCTCCTCCGCAGCATCGAGCCGCTCATGATCGCAGGGACGCTACTACCACCCGGCCCTCGGCGCACCGCTCCCGTGAAGGCGAGCGGGCGAGCGCCACGGCGTCACGGGAGCAGGCGTCAGGCGTCGGCGAGCGCCTTCAGGAAGGCCGTTCCGTGGAGGCGGATGCGCTTCTCCCCGAGGTACGGCACCCGCGAGAGCGCCTCGAGGTCGGCCGGAGGCGCCGCCGCCAGCTGCTCCACGAGCGGATTCGGGAGGACGACGCTCGGCGTCACCCCTCGCTCGGCGGCCATGGCCGAGCGCAGCTCCTTGAGCGCCTCCTCGCGGCGGCGCCGGCCCGGGTCGCGGGTGGGCGCCGGCGGGACGGCGAGCTCGCCCCGGTCGGCCGCCGCGCGGAGGTCGCCGAGGAGCGACAGCACCTCGTCCCCGTGCTCGCGCACCACCTGCCCTCGCACCCCCGGCGTTCGCGACAGCGCCTTCCGGTCCTTCGGTGGCCGGCTCACCAGCTCCTGGATGGCGGCGTTGGAGAGCATCCTCCCCATCGGCACGTCGGAGGCCTCGGCCCAGCTCAATCGCAGCGCGTGGAGGCGGGTGCCGGCGGCGAGCTGAAATGCCTGCTCGGCCGGGGGGAGGGTGCGTGGAATCTTCATCGTGAGCGGCGCCACCGCGGGGCGCGCCACCGCCTCGTCGGTGAGCCGCTCGCAGTCGAGCGCAACCTCCTCGACGATGTCCGCCGCCACCACCGCCGCGCTCACCAGGCGTCCGACCTCGGTGAGGTACCGCACATCGTCGGCGATGTAGCGCCGCATCTCGACCGGGAGCGGGCGCAGGGAGAAGTCGGACTGCTGGTGCGCCTTGTCCAGCGTCACCCCCAGCCGCTCGGCCACGAGGTCCGCGAGCCCCACCTTCGGCCAGCCGAGCAGCGTCGCGGCCCGATGGGTGTCGAAGAGACCCCGGACGCGCACCCCCGCCTCGGCGAGGAACTGGAGGTCTCCCTGCGACGCGTGGAACACCTTGGTCCGGGCAGGGTCTCCGAACAGGCCCGCGACGGCCGAGGCCTCCACCCCGGGAACCAGGGTGTCAAGGAGCCAGATGTCCCTGTCCGTTCCGATCTGCAGGTAGCACAGCCTCGCCCGGAAGGCGTGCATCGCGTCTGCCTCGAGGTCCACGGCGAACAGTCGCTCCGGCTCGAGGGCCCGGACGACGGCGGTGGTTCCACCGGGGTCGGTGACATCGTGAATGGGCTGGCTGAAGGGGGCCACGAAGGGTCGTCTTTTACAGCGGAGGTCCGTAGGATGCCGCCCGCCGTGGAGACAGAATCGCGCCTGGAAAAGAGCCTGCTCGGTCACGTCGGCCGGGCCATCGCCGACTTCGGCCTCATCGCCGAGGGCGATCGAATCATGGTCGGCGTCTCCGGGGGCAAGGATTCGCACACCCTCGTGGAATTGCTGCGCATCCTGCGGCGCCGCTCGCCTGTGCGGTTCGAGCTGCTCGCGGTCACGCTCGACCAGGGACACCCTGGCTTCCCCGGCCAGCAGCTGGTCGACCACTTCGCGAAGGAGGGCGTGCCCTTCCGGCTGCTGCGCGAGGACACCTACTCCATCGTGCTGGAGAAGACGCCCCCCGGGAAGACGATGTGTACCGTCTGCTCCCGTCTCCGCCGGGGCATCCTCTACAAGGCGGCGGTGGAGCTGGGCTGCAACAAGATCGCGCTCGGCCATCACCGCGACGACGCGGCCGAGACGCTGCTCCTGAACCTCTTCTTCGCCGGCGCGCTCCGGGGGATGCCGGCCATCCTCCGTTCCGACGACGGGCGAAACACGGTCATCCGGCCGCTGATCTACGCGCCCGAGGCGGAGATCGCCGAGTACGCCGCGCTCCGGCGCTTCCCCATCATCCCCTGCGACCTGTGCGGGACCCAGGAGCAGCTGCAGCGCAAGCGGATGAAGCGACTGCTCGACGAGCTCGAGCGCGACATTCCCCACGTCCGGAGCAGCGTGCTCTCGGCGATGGGCAACGTGCGACCCTCGCATCTCACCGACCGGGAGCTGTTCGACTTCGCGGCCCTCGCCACCCCGCAGCAGAAGGAGCGCGACGCAGCATGAAGGCCGAGACCGAAGCCACCACCCGGGCCGACCGCAACGCCGCCCTGGTCGAGGTGATGCTCCTCGCGGCGATGGCCGATGGGCAGCTCACCGAGTCGTCGATCCAGGTCCTGCTGCGGCGGGTGCTCGAGCGTCCCGAGTTCGACGGCACCAATCCCGACGAGATCAGCGCCCTGGTGGAGAAGAGCGTGAAGCGCCTGGCCTCCCAGTCCAGCCTGGAGTCCATCCTCCAGCGGCTCCGGGACCGGCTGCCCACCCACCAGAACCGGCTCCTCGCCTTCGGTCTCGCCGCGTCGATCGCCTTCGCCGACCAGCGCGCCAGCCGGGCGGAGCTCGGTCTGCTCAAGACGTTCCAGGCCGCCCTCGGCATCTCCGAGGACGAGGTGGCGGAGCTGGTGGACATCGTCGAGTCGGGACGCTCGCTCAACGACGTGCTCGGTGAGCCGCTGGAGCGTCTCTACGCCGAGGTGATGGTCCTGGTGACCGCCGCGGACGGGAAGGTGAAGCCAGCCGAGTCCCGCGCGCTCGTCGAGTCGCTCGCCTCCGATCCCCTCTTCCAGGAGATCGACGCCTCCCGGGCGCAGTCGTACATGAGCTCCGCCGTCCAGGCGCTCGCCGACCAGGGGCTGTCCGAGCGGCTCCGCGTCCTCGCCCATGGGCTCACCACTCACCCCCAGCGCGTCCGCGCCTTCGGGCTCGCGGTGCGCATCGCGCAGTCCTCCGGGAAGCCCTCCGCGGCCGAGCTCCGCGTCCTGGACATGCTGCAGGCCACCTTCGGCCTGGCCGACGACGAGGTGGCCCGGCTCCGCGCCGAGGTCAGCTAGCGACAGGGAGGACCGACGTGACCGCTCCGCGCAGCGCCTTCCGGTTCGGGTTGCCCTCCGCGCTCCCCGTCGCGCCGGCGCCCGGGGCCTCCGGCCGTCTCACCCGGGTCCTCTCAGGCATCGTGGGCCGAGAGGTCTCCGTCGTGCAGCTCCCCGACTACGACGCGCTCACCGACGCGGTCCGCCGCGGCGACGTCGACGCGGCCTGGGCCCCACCCCTGGTGGCCGCCCGTGCCGAGGCCCTCGGTGCCCGCATCCTGGCGCGCCCGCTGCGGCGCGGCTCCGTGCGCTCGCGCTCGGCGCTCCTCGTCCGCGCCGACTCCCCGCTGCAGCTCGAGACCCTGGGAGGCACCACCGCGGCCTGGGTGGACCGGGCCTCGCTCGCCGGCCACCTCCTGCCGATGGCGTGGCTGAGGGAGCGCGGCCTCGAGGCGGCGAAGCTCTTCGGACAGCAGCTCTTCCTCGGAACCTACCAGGCCTGCCTCGAGGCGCTCCTGGAGGGCGAGGCCGACGTGGCTTCGCTCTTCGCGCCACCCGAGGGTCACGACCTGCGCCTGGCGGTGGAGGAGGTCGCGCCGGGTCGCGCGGCGGATGTCCGGGTGCTGGCGTGCACCATGCCGGCGCTCCACGACGCGTGGCTCGTGGCGCCGCAGGTCGCGTTGCCGGACGCGCTCCGACTCGAGCGCGGGCTGCTCTCCATGCGCGAGATTCCCGAGGGGACGGCGCTCCTGCGCGACGTGCTTCGCGCCGAGCGGCTCGAGCGGGCACCGGAGCTCGGGCATCGCGAGCTCTTCGGCCGTGGCCTCACCGATGTGACGCTTCCGTTACGAGCGGAAGCGTCCGCTTGAACCTGCCCCGGACGGCCTGCTAGGTCGACCTCTCCACGATGCGTCCACCCCGCAGCGGTCGGTCCCTGCGCTCCTGGGCGGTACCGAGCCTGACGGTGGGCGCCGTGGCCACGCTCGTGGACGTGGGCGTGCTCCTCGCCGCGATTCGCTGGCTGCACGCGTCCACCGCCGAGGGCGCGATGCTGGGCGTTGCCGTGGGGAGCACCGTCGCCTTCCTCGGCAACCGCCGCTTCGCGTTCAGGAGCTCGGCCCGGGCATGGGCCCCGGAGGCGCTGCGCTTTCTCGCCGGCACGCTCGTCGGGATGGGCGTGCACGCGATGCTGGTCCGGACGCTCGCGGACCGCCTGGGCGTGCCTGTGGTGCTCGCGAAGCTCGTCTCCGATGTCTGCGTCTTCACCTTCGGACAGCTGCTGCTCCTGCGCTTCTTCGTCTTTCCCGTTCGCCGCAAGCTCGAGGCCGTGGCCCGCGCGCGTGCACCCCACTGGGGTGTGGCGGAGCCGTCGCTCGAGGAGCCGGTCGCCCGCGTGGGCTGAACGCCTCGGACGACCTAGGAGGGGATGGACCCAGGGTCCGGCGTCGGGTCACCACCGACGGGCAGCAGCAGGATCGCCAGCGCGCGGGCCTGCAGCTCGGTGTGGCAGCGGTACTCCTGCACCTTCCCGTTGGTCTCGATGCGGAGGATCCACATGTCCTCCTCCTGCCGGAGCACCGGCAGATCGGGGTTCTCGGGGGTGGGGTCCATTCGCGCCACCCAAGGTCGAAGCAGGGGCCATGCCGGCCCCGGGTCGCCTCCTGACCCCGGGAAGACGCCGGGTTGCACGCCCCCCGACCGTTCATGAAATGCCAGTCTGCAGACGCTGCTATGCAAACTTTGCAGCGTCGCCGGTTTCGGACCATTCCCAGGCGCTCCGGTAACCCCCCAGCTCCTGCGCCCGCTCGATGAGGGCGCCGTAGAACGGATGGTTGCCGAGCGTGGCGCTGTCGCCGACCACGAAGGCGTGCACCTTGGCCCGGGTGAGCGCGACGTTCATCCGCCGCAGGTCGGTGAGGAAGCCGAGCCGCCCCTCCGCATTGCTCCGGACGCAGCTGAGCAGCACCACCTCCGCCTCGCGGCCCTGGAAGGCATCCACGGTGTCCACCTCGATGCCCAGTGGCTCGAGCACCGGGCCGATCCGCGCTGCCTGCGCGCGGTAGGGGGTGATGACCGCGATGTGCTCGGGGGCGAGACCGGCGGCGAGCAGCGCGCGGGCACGGGCGATGACGACCTCGGCCTCCCCCGTGTTCTCGAGGCTCTCGCTGCCCTCGGGCGCGACCTCCTCCCAGCCCTTTCCGGCCGAGTCGAGGAAGAGCAGCGGCGGAGCGTCGAGCGTGGCTCCGGGAAGGACCGTGGCCAGCGTGCGCCCGGCGACCGAGGAGTGGGCGCGGAGCTCGCCGCCGTAGAACGCGCGCGAAGGGAGCTCCATCAGCTCGGCGTTCATCCGGTACTGCTCGCGGAGCATCTGGCGGACCGGATCGCCGTGCAGCGCGAGCAGGCGCTCGAACAGGCTGGTGGCGAGCCCTCCCGCCGCGGCCTCCTGGGACAGGACCGTGGGCGGGAGCTGCCGGTGGTCGCCGGCGAGCACCACGCGGTCCGCGCGGATGAAGGCGAGCAGGGTGAGCGGCTCGGTGGCCTGGGTCGCCTCGTCCACGAGGGCGAGCGGGAACCGGAGCGTCGAGAGCGGAGCGCCGCCCAGCGCGGTGAGCGTCGCGCAGAGCACGTCGGCGTTCTCGAGGACGTGCCGGACCGCCTTCCGCTCCAGCGCTCGTGCCTCGTCCATCAGCGCACGGGCCTCGGCCTGCGCCGAGCGGGCGTTGGCGAACCGCTCGCGGCTCCGTCCTCGCTGCCGCTGCTTGCGCGCGTGACCGAGGAGCTCGAAGGCGTCGTCGAACAGCTGCCGCGCGAGCGTCCGATCGGGGTGGCGCTCCACCTGGACGTCGAGGGTGTGCTCCACCAGGCGCGGCGAGACGCGCGCGGGATGGCCGATGCGTACGACGCGGAGCCCCTCGGCGAGACAGAGCTCGACCCCGTGATCCACCGCGGCGTTGCTGGCCGCCGTGCAGAGGATGCGGCCGTGCCGGGCGACGGCGTTCCGGGCGACGGCTGCCAGGACGGTGCTCTTGCCGGTGCCCGGAGGACCGTGGACGCAGAACAGGTCGCGCGCGGCGAGACTGCGCTCCACGGCGAGGCGCTGCTCCGGGTTCAGGGAATCGAGGCCCTCGGGCGGTCGCTCGGGCTCGACGCGCGGCGGCTCCTTGCCGAGGAGCACGTCCCGGCGGCGGCCCGGAGCGCCTCGATCGGCGGAGGCCATCTCGACGACGGCTGCGTCGGCGCGGGTGAAGGTGACGTCGTCCGCCACGAGATCCAGGATCAGGCGGCCACTGCGGACGAATTCGGGCGGGGGGCGATCGAACGCGAGCTGCACGCTGCTGCGGCCTCCCCGGGAGACGAGCGCGCGCTCGGGTGCGGCGACCTCGGCACGCCGGGGACGTGCCTCCACGACGTCACCGGGGCTGAAGGGGTTCCGCCAGGGCTGGCCGCCGGCGCGGGCGAGCGTGACGAGGAAGCGGCCTCCGAGCCCCACGTCCTCGTCGGTGGCCTCGAGGTCGCCGGCGGAGAGGCCGAGCGACTCCCGCTCGCCCTGGGAGAGCCGGGCGCGCTCGCCGGCGAGGCGCTCCTCCTCGGCGCGGCGCTCGAGCGCGAGGAGGCGGCGCAGACGCTCGAAGTGCTCGGGCCCGGGTGGAGCTGCGGCCATGCCCCATCCTGCCCGAAGATCCAGGGACACCGGGCCTGCGTTGAAGCTGCCAGGCGGGTCACCCCACACTGGACCCCGGAGGTGCGGCGATGACGTTGCTCCTGATGGCGGTGGTGATGGCCGGAACACCCAAGCTGGAGGTGGAGCCGACCGGACACGTCTTCACCTCGAGGGAGGGGCTCGAGGTCGCGCTCGCAGCGGTTCGCCCTCCTGGGCCGAAGCGCGCCCTGGTCCGGATCACCCGCCCCGGGGCGAGCCCGGCGTCGAAGGTCTGGCTGGCGCAGGTCAACGAGAGCCTGGAGATCTCCGAGTACACGGTGAGGGTCGGAGAGAAGTCACACCTGCTGCTCGTCACCCGGATGGGCAATCCCGTCGTCTACCCGCCCGGGGACGGACGCGAGGTGGCCATCTCCTGGCATGACGAGAAGTCTCGAGCGCTCGACACCCGGCAGCTGCTCGACGAGTACCTCCGGCAGGAGAAGCCGAAGAAGTAGCCCGGTCGAACGCCGGGCCCACGTGGTCTCTGCGTCAGGAAGCGGGGGCGGCGATGACGCCCTTGCGGCGCATGTCGTCGCCGACGGTCTTCACCAGCTCCCGCATGAACTGGTCGAGCCGGTCGGGATTGGTCGTCTCGCTCTGTCCGGCCCAGACGAGCTTGTTCTGCTTCAGGTCGAAGACCAGCGTCTCGATGCGGACGATGGTGTCGGTCACCACGTAGCCGGGGCTGTAGGGGGCTCCCCACCCGTAGCCGTAGTACGGACCCCATCCGCCATACGGGCCGCCGGGACCCGTGTAGCTGGGCGGCACGAAGGTCTGCTGCTTGTTGACCGCGATGGGGCGCATCGAGATGAGCGCGACGGCGCCCGAGTCCTGGATCGCGGCAGCAGCCTTCTCCTTGTCGTCGACCTGGTCCGTCGGGATGAGGCTGAAGGAGGGGATGGGACGGAGGCCGCGCTGGCGCAGCTCCTCGCCGAGGAGGTCTTCACCGGTCCGGCGCGTCGTCTCCTCCTTGCTCATCACCATGGCGATGACCAGGTCGCCCTGCTTCAGCTCGAGCGGGGCGGTGCCCGGCTCCTTCCAGCTGTTCACGAGCTTGGTGCCACCGGCGCAGGCGGCGAGGGCGAGCGTCAGGAGGGCGGTGCAGGCCCGGATGTTCCGCGGGGACATGAGTGCTCCTAGTCGTTGGGTCCCGACGTTGCCTGGCGAAACGTCCGGACGCCAGCGCGAAGGCGCGGGTTCGACCTCGTGGCTCAGGTGGGATCGGCGAGCACGCCGGCCCGGCTCATCTCCCGGGCGGCGGCCTTCACGACCGAACGGACGAAGTCGTCGAGGCTCTCGGGATTGGAGGTCTCGCTCTGCCCGGCCCAGACCAGCTTCTCCTGCCGGAGGTCGTAGGCGAGCACCTCCAGCCGGATCACCGTGTCGGTCACGACGTAGCCGGGGCTGTACGGCGCCGCCCACCCGTAGCCGTAGTAGGGCCCCCAGCTGCCGTACGGGCCGGGCGCGTAGTAGGTCGGAGGGACGAACGTCGCCTGCCGCGTGGTCTGGAGCGGGCGGACCACGAAGGCGGCGACCGCGCCGGTCGCGCGGAGGGTCTGGAGCGCGCTCTCCTTCTGCATCGCCTGATCGACGCTGAGGACGGTGTACGCGGGGATGACCCGGAGGCCTCGGCGGGACAGCTCGGCGGCGAACGCGTCCTCCCCGGATCGCCGGTTCGTCTCGTTCCGGCTGATGACCATCGCCACCACGGTGTCCCCTTGCCGGAGCGCGAGGGGCGCGGCGTCGGGCGCCTTCCAGGTGTTGACGAACTGCGTGGTCGTCGCGCAGGCGGCCAGCGCGAGCACGATGAACGCGCCGATGAGCCGCATCGACCTCGAGCGCATGGCTTCCTCCGGGGAGTGACGGGAGCCCAGGCTGCCCCGCCTGCAGCCGCCGGGACAGTGGACCAAGGGGCCGCCTTCAGTCCCGGCCGTTCTTCCTCCGGCGGTGTTGCATGCTGGAGGGCGCGGGACTTAAGGGCTGGCCCATGAGCGCCTCCGGCCGCCCCAACCGCCTCGCCGCCGAGTCGTCGCCGTACCTGCGCCAGCACGCGGAGAATCCGGTGGACTGGTACCCCTGGGGCGACGAGGCGCTCCGGCGAGCGCGCGACGAGCAGCGGCCCATCCTCCTCTCCGTCGGGTACTCGGCCTGCCACTGGTGCCACGTCATGGCGCACGAGTCCTTCGAGGATCCGGCGACCGCGCAGCTGATGAACGCGCAGTTCGTGAACGTGAAGGTGGACCGGGAGGAGCGGCCGGACCTGGATCAGATCTACCAGGGCGTGGTGCAGCTGATGGGCGGGCAGGGCGGATGGCCCCTCACCGTGTTCCTCACCCCGGACCTGGTGCCATTCTACGGCGGAACCTACTTCCCGCCCGAGCCGCGGCACGGCCTGCCGTCGTTCGGGATGCTGCTCGAGGCGCTGTCACGGGCGTGGACCGAGGAGCGGGGGAAGGTCCTCGAGCAGGCCGGTGAGTTCAGGACCGGGCTGCGGCAGCTGGCGACCTACGGGCTCGGGACGCTGGTGACGCAGATTTCGGGCGACGACGTCGCGGCCGCGGGCCGCGCGCTGTCGCGGGCGCTCGACCCGGTCGAGGGCGGCTTCGGGGGCGCGCCCAAGTTCCCGAACACGATGGATCTCGCAGTGCTGCTCCGGGCGTGGCGGCGCACCGGCAACGCGGCGCTGCGCGAGGGGGCGCTCCACACGCTCGACCGGATGGTGACCGGGGGGATCCACGACCAGCTCGGCGGCGGGTTCCACCGGTACAGCGTGGACCGCTTCTGGCGGGTGCCGCACTTCGAGAAGATGCTCTACGACAACGCGCTGCTGCTGCACCTCCTCGCCGAGGCGCAGCAGATCTCCCCGCGGCCGGAGTGGGTGGAGAGCGCGACGCGGCTCGTGGAATGGCTCGGCCGGGAGATGACCGACGCGGCCGGCGCGTTCCATGCCACGCAGGACGCAGACAGCGAGGGCGAGGAGGGGAAGTACTTCGTCTGGAACCCGGCGGAGCTGGAGGCGCTGCTCGGGGCCGAGGACGGGAGCCGCGCGGCGACGGCCTACGGCGTGACGACGAAGGGGACGTTCGAGCACGGGAAGAGCGTGCTGGAGCGGCGTGTCCCGCTGGGCGAGCTCGCCCGGGAGTGGGGAAAGCCCGAGGAGGAGGCACGCCGCTGGCTGGACTCGGTCCGGACGAGGCTCCTGGCCGAGCGTTCGAAGCGCATCGCTCCCGGTCGGGACGACAAGATCCTGGCCGGATGGAACGGGTTGATGATCCGCGGCCTGGCGTTCGCCTCGCGGGTGTTCGAGCGGCCCGAGTGGGCAGAACGCGCGGCCCGCGCGGCTGGTGCCGTGCTGGATCGGCAGCTCCGGGACGACCGTCTCCTGCGCGTCTACCAGGACGGGACGGCAAAGGTGGACGCCTTCCTCGAGGACTGGGGTGGGCTCGCCGCGGGCCTCGTGGCGCTGTACCAGGCGACCTTCGAGCCGCGGTGGCTGGAGAGCGCGGTCCGGCTTGCGGACGGGGCGCAGGAGCGGTTCTGGGACTCCGAGCCGAAGGCGTACCGGACGGCGCCGCGCGGACAGGCGGACCTGGTCGTCGAGACGTATGCATTGCACGACAACGCGGTGCCCTCGGGCGCGAGCCTCCTGACGGAGGCGAACGTCGTGCTCGCTGCGCTGACCGGGAGGCGGGAGTTCCTCGACCGGGCCGAGACGTACCTCTCGCGGATGCGGGACACGGCGCTGGCGAACCCGTTCGCATACGGGCACCTGTGGTGCGCGGCGGACTTCCTGGCGGACGGAGCGCCGGACGTGGCGCTGGTCGGCGAGGCAGGAGCACGGGCTCCGTTCGTGGCGCTGCTCGCGCGGACCTATGCGCCGACGCTCTCGGTGGCGGCGTTCGAGCCGGGCGCGGCCTCGCCGGTGCTGTCGGAGATCGCCGACGGAAAGACCGCGGCCGGCGGGGAACTCGCCGCTTATCTGTGCCGGAACTTCACCTGTACGCTCCCGGCACGCTCGATCGAGGCACTGGAGACGGAGCTTCGTGCCTCAGGCCTTCTCGCGCGGTCGGATGACCTCGAGACACCGTCCGATGCCGACTGAGGACGAGCCCGGTGCTCTTCTCCATCATCCCGGGAATGAGAGCCGCCCGGAGGATCGGTGCGGCTGAACATATGGAGAGGCGTGGTGATCTCCACGGCGCCGTGAGAGCTCGTCTCGAGGCCCTCGAGATCCTCGGCCGTCCTGACGTCGATCTCGAGATGCCATGGTGCCGGGCGGGGGCGACGGTTGCGCTCCGGGGATACGCCTACACAGCGTACAAGCTCGGATTGTGGCGCGAACTCCTCGAGACGCTGACCCGTTGGCGGCCCATCTACTCGCGGTGGAGGGACGCTCCGACGGACGCGGACGAGGCAACGGACCTGAAGTGGTTCGATGAAGTGCTGGACTCCCGCACCGGGTGACGTCGCCGGCCGCGAGCTACTTCAGCACCCCGGAATCGCTCGGAGCTGGCGCGACCGCGATCGTCCGCGCCTGCGCCGCCAGCTCGAGGATCTTGTCCACCGGCCGCAGCACTGTCATCACCGAGTCCGACCCGCGCCCGCCCGACGTGTCCATGCTCGTTGCGAAGCGCTTGACGAAGACGCCGAGCGGAACGCCGTCGGCGGTGTAGGCGACCGAGCCGACGAAGCTCGAGCTCTCGCCGTCGGTCACGTAGTACGGCGCCGGCCCGCGCACGTATGCTCGGATCTCGCCGGTCGCCACCGACAGCGCCCGGTTGGCGAGCTTGCTTAGACGGCCGAGCACGTAGAGCCGCGTCAGCAGCGGCACCGTGCCCGGGCGTGGCTTCAGCGTCACCGCCGGGAGCTTGAGCCCTGTGTCCCGGGGGCGGATGAAGGCCAGGTCCAGATCGGTGTCCTTCAGCACCACCGCCGCCTCCAGCTCGGTTCCGTCCTCGAGGAGGATGACCGGCTCCTTCACCTCGGATTCGATGCTCACCCGCTGGCGCTGCGCGTCCACCATCCGTCGAAAGACCCCCGACGGATCGATGCTCGATGCGCTCGCGACCGTCAGCCCGCTCGGGTCGATGATGACGCCCGGGACCTCCACCTTCTGCTCCTGCTCCTGGCCACCGCTCTTCAGCTTGAGCACCAGACGGACCGTCACCACCGCTTTGCCGCTCTGCTCGACGGTGGCGCGCGCGGCCGAGTCGAGGTCCGGAGCCGCCCCGCCCACGACGGCGGCCACCACTCCGAGGAGCGCCCCGCCGGTCATCGCGACGCCTCCTTCGGCTCGACCCAGGTGGGCTGGACCTCGACGAAGGCCGTCTGGACCCCCCGGCGGACGAAGAAGACCACCTCCGCGGGCTTCTTCTCCTTCATCGGCTTGAGCTCCTTCTCCAGCTCCTTCACGTCGCGCACCGTCTTCCCGTCCACTGCCAGCACCAGGTCGTCGGTCCGGAGCCCGCCCACCGAGGCCCATCCGCCGGCATCCACCTGGCTCACCAGCGCCCCGGTCGTCTCCTTCGGCCAGCGGCGCTTCACCCGGTCGAGGTACGAGATGTCCCGCGCCCTGAACTCCAGCGCCACGTCCTCGTAGACTCGCAGCTCGTTCTCCAGCCGCGGCGCCTCCTTCAGCGTCACGGTGAGATCCATCGGCTTGCCGTCGCGGAGCACCGCCAGCACCGCCTTGCTCCCCGGCTTGTAGGCGCGCAGCAGGGCGTCGAACACGTCCGCGTCCTGCGGCTCGCTCGCCTCGACCAGCGCGTCGTCCACCTTGGTCACGACGTCACCGATCCGCAGCCCGCTCGCGTCGCCGTCGGGGAGGATCTGCGTGACCCGCGCGCCCTTGCGGCCCTTGTAGCCGAGCGCCGTCGCGAGCTTCGGCGAGAGCACCTGCGTCGCCACCGGCAGCCATCCGCGCCGCGCCTCCTGCGGCGGCTCCTGGGGCGCCCGGATGCCAACCTCCACCACCGTCAGGAGCTTCTCCGCGCCGCGCTCGTACGCGACCATCGTGAGGACCGGGGCCTTCGCGGTCTTGACGATCTCCGACGTCGCCTTCGACAGGGCGTCGGGCGAGTCGACAGGCTTGCCCGCCACCGAGATGATGACGTCGTCGCGCCGGAGCGCCGGCACCGCCTTGTCCGCCGGTCCGCCCGGCCGCAGCGTGCCCACCAGCACCCCGCGCGTGTCCAGCCGCTGCAGCTCGATCGCCTCCACCCGGGTGATCCGGCGCCCGGTCATTCCCCACTCCTTGAATTCCCGCTCCCTGGCTCGTGAGGCGTCGCGCGGCGCCGGTGACAGCGTGAGCGCGAGCGTCTTCGTCCCGCGCACCAGCTTGAGGGCCAGCGGCTTCCCCGGCGTCTGCTGCAGCAGGTCGTTGGTGAAGGCCGGGAGCTGGGTGTCGAACCGGACCGTCACCGGCTTCTGCTCCACCTCGATGATCCGGTCCCCGGGCTGCACGCCGGCCGCGGCCGCCGGGGTCCCCGGCAGCACCCCGGACACGAGTACTCCGGTCATCGTCGGCGGAGACTCCTTGAGGAGAGGCTGAAAGGTCATCCCGGTCCAGGCGCGCTCCACCGTCTTCTTCGCGATGAGCTGCTGCGCCACCGCGTGCGCGAGGTCGGACGGGATCGCCGCCCCCAGCCCCATCACCAGCTCGTTGATGCCGATGATCTCCCCGTCGAGGTTCACCAGCGGCCCGCCGGAGTTGCCGGGAAAGATCTGTGCGTCGTGGCCGATCCACTTCACCACCGAGCCCACGTTCTCGCCCTCCAGCTCGATGGGGCGCGGCACGCGGAGATCCACGTTCGCGACGATGCCCCGGGTCACCGCCTGCGACAGCGCCAGCGGACAGCCCATTGCCAGCACGGTGTCCCCCACCCGTACTGCCTCGGACGGCCCGAACACCGCGACCGGCAGCGCGGCCGAGCCCTTCGGCCGCTTCGACAGGTCGAGCTGGATGACGGCGATGTCGCTCAGCGGGTCCGTCCCCACCAGCGTCGCCTCCAGCTCCTCCCGCGTCGGCAGGATCACGCGGATCGACGTCGCCCGCCCCACCACGTGGTGGTTGGTGATGACGTGCCCCTCCGCCGAGATGATCGCGCCCGACCCGGTGGCTCCGGATTTCCGCTCCCGGCCGCCCTCGGTGTGCGTCGACAGGACGTGGATCTGCACCAGCGACGGGTACACCCGGGCGATGGCTCGCGTGACGGCCGGGTCCGAATGGGGAAGAGGAGCTGACTCGGGGTCAGCCGCGCCGGCGGAGCCTGCGGCGAGCAGCGTGGACAGCAACAGCGTGCGGAGAGCGCGCATCCGGACACGCTACTACGGGCAACCCCGGGCCAGACCGGTGTGGTCCCCCGTGGGCGAGGGCGAGGTGCGCATCGGGCGGGCAGGGCACGGACGCGTCCGAGGCGAACCCGTCCTCGCTCGCCGCGGCCTCAGCCCTGCGGCGCCGCCATCATCGCGCGGATGTACCGCATGCCAGGCGAGCCGTGAGACAGCAGCCGGTCGTGGTAGGCGCGCTCGGAGAAACCCGGGGCGCCCTGCGCCGCCTGGCGGATCTTCATCATCTCCGAGTACCCGTAGAAGTAGGTGGTCAGCTGCGCGCTGGTGAGCCGCGCACGGGTCCACTTCCCCGCCGCCTCGCCCTCCTCCTGGAAGGCGTCCTTGGTCATCAGGTCCATCGCCTGCCGCTCGTCCATCTCCCCGGCCTGGATGCCGTGATCCAGGAGGGCGTTGGCCGTGGTGCGGAGGATCATCTTCTGTTGCTGGAGCTTCACCTTCGCGCCGCCGAAGCCCTTGGAGGCCATCAGCCACTCGGTGTAGACCGCCCAGCCCTCGACGAACGGGCCACTGCCGAGCACCGCCCGAAGCTTCGACGGGTAGGTGTTGCTGTGCATGATCTGCAAGTAGTGCCCGGGCATCGCCTCGTGGATGGTGAGGTCGGCGAGCATCGACTCGTTGTACTCGCGGAAGAACGACTGCACCCGCGCTGGCGGCCAGTCGGAAGGTGGCGGTGAGATGGCGAAGAGCGTCTCCGGCTTCGGTTCGAGCGGCCCCGACGAGTCGCAGTAGGCCACGGCGACGCCCCTGCGGTACTCCGGCATCTCCACCACCTTCAACGGTTCGTCCGGCACCCGGACGAGGTCCTTCGTCCGCACGAACGACGTGGCCTTCTCCAGCCAGGCACGCGAGTCGGGGAGGATGCTCTGGCTGGTCGGCGTCTGCTTCGCCAGGTGGTCGAGCACCCGGCGCACGAAGGCGCCGCGCTGCTCGGGCGTTCCGAGCGGGGGCAGGGCCCCGAGCCGGTCCTCGGCCCAGATCTCCTTCGCGGTATCGACCATCTCCTCCCGGGTCCGGTCGAGCAGCGCGCGGGCGCTCCGCGCGAGGGCGTCCGGATCCACCTGGTCGTCGAGCACGAAGCGGAGCTTGGCCGTGAAGCGCTCCCGTCCAATGCGGAACGAGCCGTCGGAGCGGGGGAGCAGCTCCTTCTCGAGGAAGGCCTGGAACTGGTGGAGCGACGCCGCAGCCCGCCCGGCCGCCGCCTTGACGGTGGGGAAGTCCCTGAACTGCTCCGGGAGCTCCTTCTCCGCGAGCCCGATCAGCCCCGCCGTCTGCCGGAGGGTGGTCTCGGTCTGGATCTTCGAGGGTCGGGTCAGCCGCGTCCTGGCCACCGAGAGGATGGTCGGGATGCCGTCGAGCCGCGAGGCCAGGCTCTGCGCCCGGGTCTCGCGCGTCCCGAAGTCCCGGTTCACCAGCGGGTCGAGGCCCTGACCGATGAGGGCCGTGTAGTGGAGCGGCTGCAGCTCCGCGGGCCGCAGCTCCTTCCGGGAGAAGATGGAGTAGCGCAGAGTCGTCTGCAGCATCTCCGCATCGACCCGCTCCTCGGCGTTCAGCCCCTCCCGCGGGATCGCCTCGAGGCGGCGGAGCATCTCCTCCTCGAACCGTTGCTGCTGCGCTTCCCCATCGGTGCTGACGTCCGGCCACCGGCCGTCGTAGCGGTGGTCGCCGAGGAGCGTGGCCTCGGTGGGAGACAGCGCCAGGGATCGGTCCAGGTACTCCCTGGAGAGGGCGTCGAACGTCTGCTGAGGGCTCGCGGAGCTCACCGGCGGATCCGGAGCGTGGGCACAGCCGAGCGCGAGCGCCAGGGGTAAGGCAAGGGAGCGGAGTCCGGACATGACACGCTCAGCGGGCGTCCGCGCGCCGGGACTGCATCCGGCGCTCGATCTCCTCGGGGTCCTTCGGGACCGCCTTGGTGATCACTTCCGCGCCATTGGCCGTGATGAGGATCTCGTCCTCGATCCGGACTCCGAAGCCACGCTGGGCCAGGTAGATGCCCGGCTCGACGGTGAGCACCGCACCGGCGGGCAGCGGAGCGTCGTAGTCGCCGGCGTCGTGCACCTCGAGACCCACGAAGTGACAGCACCCGTGCAGGTACGCGTCGTGGTAGCCGGCGTCGTCGATCACCTTCCGGACCGCGCGCTCCAGCGTGCGAGGCGTGACACCGGCCTTCGCCGCAGCGATGCCCGCCGCCTGTGCCTTCAGGACGATGTCGTAGATCTCGCGCTGCTCCGGGCTGAACTTCCCGCTCACCGGGTACGTCCGGGTGACGTCGGTCGCGTAGTACTGCTCCTCGGCGCCGGCATCGACGACGACCAGCTCACCCTCCTTCATCGCCCGGTCGTCCTTCGGGTAGTGGAGGATCGCGCCGTTCGGCCCCGAGCCCACGATCGAGTCGTAGGCGACGTGACGCGACCCGGAGCGCTTGAACGCCTCCTCGACCGCGTCCTTCAGCTGGTACTCCCGGATCCCCGGCTTCAGAACCTCGAGAACGCGCGCATGCCCGGCCGCGGTGTGCTCGATGGCCTTCCGCATCAGCTTGATCTCGTCCGCTTCCTTCGCCTCGCGCATCTTCGCCAGGGTGTCGTGCTTGTCGTTCACCTTGCAGCTCTCGCTCGGGCTGCGCTCCTGGGCCTCGGCGTAGTAGGTGAGCGCCTTCGGCTTCGGTTCCGGCGCGGCCACCAGCTGCCCCACGTAGTTGAGACCTCCGCGCCCGCACGCCCGCAGCAGCGCCTGGGGAAGCCGGTCGATCCGACGGATCTCGCCGATGCCGCTGGTGCTCTGGAGGAGGGTCGACGGCAGCTTGGCGCGCTCGCCCTCCCACTGACCCCGCTCGACGTCCAGCGTGCGGAGGTAGAGAACCTCGGGGTCGGGCGACGACGGATCGAGGAGCAGCGCGGCGCCCGGCTCGTCGATGCCGGTCAGGTAATAGAAGTCCATTCCCTCGCGAAGCCCGTCGAACCTCGCCTCGTTCACCACGAGGGTGGCGCCGGTCTTCAGGCGGTCCATCAGCGCCTTGCGGCGCTTGCGGTACACGTCGGCCCCGAGCGTTCCGGTGGGACCGATCGGCCGGGACTCGGGGCCGACCGACGGCGCCATGTACTTCCCGACGGGGAGCTGCCGGGGAACTTCCTGGACGGGGCCGGGGGGCTCGGCGCCGAGGAGGACGAGGGCGAGGAGGGGGGCTGGGTGCATGGGGGGCGGCAGCATCGCCGCGCCTGCCTACCCGGGGCAACGACGTCGTGCGACCGTGCCGTCAGCGGCCGTCGTGCGGATGCCAGCGGCCCGGGCGGCGCTCCGAGGAGCCCGGATCCCGCTGGATCCATCGAGGGTCGTCCCGGTCCGGGCCCCTGGGTTCGGTGGGGCGGCTCGATTATCGAGTTGCAACGACCTTGAGCTCGCCCAGCAGCGGCATGATCTCCGCGCTGCTCTCCTCGCCGAGCGTGAGGTGCGTCGCGTCCGCGACCGGCTGACCGAACGTCGGGTCGAGCTGGGTCCAGGTGCCCACCCAAGCCTCCACCCACTCGTGCCAGTAGAGTGCCGGGACCCCGTCCTCGTTCTGCACGTAGACCACGCCGTCCACGCGGCGGGCTGGGATCCCCAGCGCGCGGAGAAGGGCAATGCTCAGCAGCGAGTGCTCGGTGCAGTCCCCGCGCATCGTCCGCAGCACGTCCGTCGCCCGGTCGGCGCTCGCCCCGTAGTCCTTCTTCATCGACCGGCCCACCCACGCCACGACCTTCTTCGCGGCGGCGTAGGCGTCGGTCTCCCCTCCGGCGATCTCCTTTGCTCGTGCGACGATCGCCGGGTTGTCCGACTCCACCAGGATGGAGGACTTCAGGTATTCGGCCGTCTCGGCCGGCGTCGGCGCTCCGCGCTTCACCAGCTTCGCCGGGTCTGGTGGCGCCGCGCGGATGGTCACCTCGGACTTGCCGCTCCCCAGGTCCTTGTAGCTCTGCCGATCCGTCTTGCGATGGAACTTGTCCGGGAACCCGGCGAGCACGAGCGTCCACTCGCCGGGAATGCTCCGGGCAGCGGCGGGAGGGGTGGCCGGGAGAATCAGGCGGGTCAGGCCGAAGATCTCCACCTTGTCCAGCCGCTGCGCGACCGACTTCGGCTCGGCGCGGCCGATCATCGCTGAGCCGTAGGACATCTCGACCACCGCCCCGTCCGGCGCCACCACCGCCTGCATCGGGACCTTCTCCTTCTCCGAGACGATGCTGGCCTTGCGCAGCAGGATGGTCACCCCGTTCACCACGCGGCGCTCCTCCGCCACGGGCGTGGTCGTCATCCGGTACTGGCCGAGGTCCGTCCCGTCCAGCGCCATGCCCGAGACCTCCTTCCCCCGGAGCAGCGCCACCCGGAGCTGATCGGAGTCCTCCACCGTCTCCTCGACCGGAGGGAGGGTGAAGGTGTCGTCCGCCTGGCCGGGCCGCTGCCGCTTCACGCTGAACCCGGTGGGCGTGGCCTTTCCGATCAGCACCTGGTTCCCGCCGTCTCCCTCGTCCTTGATGACGAAGGAGAGGAGCTTCCCGCCGGGCTTCGACTCGTAGATGCGCTCCTCGTGGTGACGGCGCTCGGCGGTGTTGGTCCCCACCTTCGCGCGGAACACGAAGTCGGCCACCGACCGGACCTCCGGCTTCCCCGGGACCTGGGTCACGTCGGTGAAGTACCAGCCCACCTTCTTGTCCACGAGGTAGAGGCCGAAGTACTCGCCCCCGTGCGGTCTCGGCGCGCGAAGCACCTCCGACGTCTCGGCCGCCCACCCGGGAGCGCCGAGACAGAGGACCCCCATGACGAGGAGGACGGCTGCCCGGCAGGAGCGCACTAGAGCTTCTTCTTCAGCAGAATGAGGTCGTCCCCCACCTTGTAGAAGTCCCGGAAGCGGGCCTCCTCGAGGTAGCGCATCGACTGGTAGAAGCCGCGCGCCGGGCCGTAGTCCTCCGTGGCCGACGTCTCCACCCGCACCAGCCGGGCCTTCCGCCTCCGGAGGTCCCCCTCCATCGCCGCCACCAGCCCCGCCCCGATGCCCTTCCCTCGGAGTGAGGGCTCGCTGCAGATCCAGTACAGGTCAAACGTTCCGTCGGTCATCGGGGTCGGGCCGTAGCAGACGTAGCCCGAGAGCTGGCCACCGATGAGCGCCACCAGGAGGTGGTAGTCCGGGCTACTCGGCTGCAACGCCAGGTCGATGACCTCGAGCGCGCAGCGCACCTCGTCGGGGGAGAAGTTCTCGATGCGGTCGAGCAGCTTCGCGAGGCCTTCCCTGTCTTCTGGGACGGCGGGACGGATGTCCATGAGTCCTTTCGAGCGCGACGTCCACCAGACGCAGTGCCAGCGCCGAGTACTCGAGCCCGGCCGCTGCTGCGCTCCTGGCGAAACCCGCCTCGGGATGCAAGTCGCAGTTGGGATTGATGTCAATCACCCACGGGCGACCATCGTCGGAGAGGCGCAGGTCCACGCGTCCATAGTCCCGACACCCGAGCGCCTCGAACGCGGCGAGCGCCGTCTCCACCACTCGGCGCTCCAGCTCCGACGGCAGGGTGCAGGGAACCGAGGGGCTGTCGATGCACTCGGGTGACGAGGGCTCCCACTTGGCCCGATAGCTCACGATGTGTGGACGGCCGGAGAACGCCTCCCCGAAACGGATCTCCGAGAGCGGAAGCGCCGTGCGGGGCGTGTTCCCCAGCAGCGAGACGTACACCTCGCGCCCGGGGACGAACTGCTCCACCAGCGCCGGCTGCTTGAAGCTGCGGAGCACGCGCCGGACCGCGTCCTTGAGGCCGCGCTCGTCCTGCACCACCGAGTCGAAGTCCACCCCCACCGATGCGTCCTCGCGGGAGGGCTTCACGATCAGCGGAAATGGCAGCTCCAGGTCCTCGAGCCGGGTCAGTCGCTCGACGACCCGGAAGGTCGGCGTGGGCACGCCGCGGGCCACGAGGAGCTCCTTGGCCTTGTCCTTGTGGAGCGCCAGGCCGAGGGCGAGGGCCCCGGAGCCGGAGTACGGAAGCCCGAGGAGGTCCAGCAGGGCAGGGACGGCCATCTCGCCCCGGGCGTCACCCCCGATGGACTCGCAGAGGTTGAGGACCAGGTCCGTGGTGCGGGCGTTCAGCGGGGCGACGATGTCCGCGGGGTTCGGCCCCACGGCGAGGACCGCCACCTCATGACCGCCCTTGCCGAGCGCCCGGGCGAGCTCGCTGGCCACGCGCTCCACGTCCGCCCTCGCCTCGCGTCCTGGGTCTTCCTCCAGTGCATCGGCGTCCGCGTTGTGCAGGAGCGTGATGTGCATGCAGTCGACTCCTGGATGTAGCACGATCTGCCGACACGATGCGCGTTCGCGATCCGATCCACGGCACCCTTCCGGTTTCCGCCGACGAGGCGGCGGTCGTGGACAGCGTCTGGTACCAGCGGCTCCGCCACGTGCGGCAGCTCGGATTCGGCGAGCTGGCCTTCCCCGGGGCGACACATACCCGTCACGCCCACTCGCTCGGGGCGATGCACGTCGTCGGGCGCCTCTTCGACTCGCTCGCGGCCCGGAGCGACCTGCCCGACGGCGTCCGCCATCGATTCCGCGTCGCCGTGCGCCTCGCGGTCCTCTGCCACGACCTGGGGCACATGCCCCTCAGTCACGCCAGCGAGCACATCGCCCCGGCGAGGGCCTCGCTCGGCTTGCCCGAGTGGACGGGGGCGAATGGGGGGCAGGCCCGACACGAGGACTTCACGGTGAAGCTCCTCCTCGATACCGACCTCGCCGAGCTGGTGAGGCGTCGGCTGGGGGATCAGGGGATCACCGGGGAGGCGCTGGCGGCGCTGGTGACTGGCCGGACACCGCCCGGCGGGCTGGACTTCCGGTACGGGGACGCGGACTGGGCGCCGCTGCTCCGCGCGCTCGTCTCGGGCGAGCTGGACGCGGACAGGATGGACTACCTGCTCCGGGACTCCTTCTATACGGGGGTGAACTACGGCCGGTTCGACCTGGACTGGCTGGTGCAGAACCTTCACCCCGCCGAGCGGGACGGACAGGTCGAGCTGGCCCTCTCCCGGAGCGCGGTGTTCGCCTTCGAGGACTTCCTGTTGAGCCGGCACCACATGTTCCTGTCGGTCTACCTCCATCACACGGCGGTGAGCTTCGACTGGATGCTGGCGGCCTACTACCGGGAGGCGCCCGGCGAGTTCGAGATTCCGGCCGACCCGAGCCAGTTCCTCCAGACCGACGACGTGGCGCTGCTCTGGGCGCTCCGGAAAAGCAGCAATCCCTGGGCGCAGCGCATCGTCCGACGGCAGGGGTTCAAGCTCCTGGCCCAGTTCACCGAGCGGGACGAGGGCTACGACCTCCCAGCCCTGTCCGCGGCCCTCACCGAGGCCGGCGTCGAGCACTTCACGGTCGAGAGCCGGGAGACGCTGTCCCGGTATTTCGAGGAGGGCGAGGGGCCGAGCCTGTACGTCCTGGATGAATCGTCCGGCCGGCTGACCCCGGTGGCCCGCTACACCCCGCTCTATCAGCGCTACGCGTCACCAGTCCGTCTGTCCCGGGCATACGTCCGTCCAGACAAGCTGGATCGGGCGCAACAGGCGCTCGCAGGAGTCACCGCAGCGAAGCTCCACGATGCGATAGGGTCCCCACGCAAGCGATGAGCGAGGCGATCCCCGGGATGCAGGAGGCGCCGCCGCCGGCGGAGCCCAAAGACGCCGCGGTCGTGGTGCTGGTCCGCATGGGTCCGCGCGGCCTGGAGACCTTCTGGCTCCGCCGGGAGCGGACGGTGTCCTTCGCCGCAGGCTTCTACGCCTTCCCCGGCGGGCGGGTGGACGCGGGCGACGCGGAGGTGCCGATCGAGGGGGCCGGTCCGCCCGACTCGCGGCTGGTGGCGGCTGCGGCGCGGGAGCTGTTCGAGGAGACCGGGGTGCTGGCCGCCCGCGGCCGCACGCCCGACCCGGCCACGCTCGCCAGCGCCAGGGCCGCGGTGCTGGAGGGCAAGGAGACCTTCTCCGCGGTCCTGACCCGTCTCGGTCTCCAGATCGACGCGCTGGACTTCGAGCCCGCCGGCCGGTGGGTGACGCCGCCGTTCATGCCCACCCGGTTCGACGCCCGGTTCTTCCTCGTCGAGGTGCCGCCGGGAACCCGGGCCGAGGTCTGGCCGGGCGAGGCGGCCGAGGGGAGCTGGGTCCGGCCCACCGACGCGCTCACCCTCTGGCAGGAGGGACGGGCGCTGCTCCATCCGCCCAACCGGCACGCGCTGAACGTGCTCAGCCGTGTCCGGCGGACGGTGGACGCGGTGGCCTGGCTGGCGTCGCCGACGGCGGCGGACACGCGCATCGAGTTCCAGCGTGGCGTGCGCCTGGTGGCGCTCCGGACGCCGACGCTGCTCCCCGCCACGCACACCAACGCGTGGATCCTCGGGACGGGCGAGCTGCTCATCGTGGACCCGGGCGCTCCGGACCCGGCGGAGCTCGACCGGCTGACCAGCCACATCCGGGCTCTCGCCGCCGAGGAGTGCCGGCCGCTGGCGGTGCTGCTGACCCACCACCACCTGGACCACGTGGGCGGTGCGCGGGCGGTGAGCGAGCAGCTGGGGATCCCGGTGTGGTGTCACGCCCGGACCGCGGACCGGCTCCCCTTCCGGGCGGACCGTCTGCTCGAGGAGGGCGACGAGCTGGTGCTCGCCGGCGCGCCGGGGATGCGCTGGCGGGTCCTCCACACGCCGGGACACGCCCGCGGGCACATCAGTCTCGTCGACACCGCGAGCCGCGCGGCGGTGGTGGGGGACATGGTCGCCGGGCAGGGGACGATCCTCATCGATCCGCCGGAGGGCGACATGGCCGAGTACCTCCGGCAGCTCTCCCGGCTCCGCGATCTCCCGGTCCGCGCGGTCTACCCGGCGCACGGGCCGCCGCTCCCGGACGGCCCCAGCGCCCTCACGGCGGTGATGGACCATCGGGCGATGCGCGAGCGGCGGGTCCAGGCGTCGCTCAGCACGATGGCCCGCTCGCTGGAGCAGCTCTCCGCCGACGCCTACGCCGACACGCCGACCGCGCTGCCCTACCTCGCCGAGCGGAGCACGCTGGCGATCCTCGAGAAGCTGCGCGGAGAGGGCGTGGCACGCGAGACGGCTGACGGCTGGGCGCTGGTCTGAGCCGCCTTCCGGCCTCTGCCGGGCGGAGGACGGCGCTCTGCGAAGCTGCTGGACAATTTCTGGAGATCGCAGGACGGAGGGGTGGCGGGACGCGTCTCCCCTCCCGGGATGCCTGCTCTCGCTCTCGCAAGGAGCGTGGAACCCATGTCGCGTCATCGGTCATCCTGGTCGTTGCTGCTCGGCGCCGGAATCTTGCTCGCCGCTCCCGTGGTCCTCGCCGAGCCCGTTCCTGGCAAGGCCTGCAAGGCGGACCTGGACACGCTCTGTCCCGGGGTCGAGCCCGGTCAGGGCCGGATCCTCGCCTGCCTCGAAGGCAAGACGGATCAGCTGTCCCAGGCCTGCAAGGACGACGTGAGCAAGAAGTTCAACGCGCTGTACAAGGCGTGCCGTCCCGACGCCACGAAGCTGTGCCCGGGCGTGGAGATGGGTGGAGGCAAGCTCCTTCAGTGCCTCGGGGACAACGAGAAGACGTTGAGCTCGTCCTGCAAGAAGGCCTGGGGCAAGCCCAGCAAGAAGAAGGCCGCCGCCGCGAAGTGACCTGAAGCGAAGCGCCGCGTCTCACTCCTGCCGCAGCGCCACCATCGGATCGACCCGGGAGGCGCGTCGCGCCGGCACGGTGCACGCCGCCAGCGCCACCGCGACCAGCCCCAGGCCGACGGCGATGAAGGTCGGCGGATCGGTGGGCCTCACCTGGTAGAGGAGCCCCTCCATCAGCCGGGTGAGGCCGAGCGCGCAGGCGGTGCCGAGCACGATGCCGACCCCGGTCAACCGTCCGCCGCCGGCGAGGATCAACCGGAGGATGTCGCCTCGCTGCGCCCCGAGGGCCATGCGGAGCCCCAGCTCGCCGGTCCGCTGGCCCACGAGGTACGAGACGACGCCGTAGATCCCGATCACCGCCAGGAGCAGGGCCAGCCCGCCGAAGATGGCGAAGAGCACCATGGTGAAGCGCTGCCGGCCCAGGGAGTCGGTGACGATCTCCGGCATGGTCTGGGCTCCGAAGACGGCGTACTGGCTGCCGAGGCGGCCGATGGCGTCCCGGAGCGGGAGCAGCGCCTGGCCGGGATCGCCTTCGGTCCGGACGGTGACCCCGACACCGCCGGCGAGGAGCGAGATCAGCCCGTCGGTTGCCTGCGTCCACGGAACGTAGAGCTGCGCCCGGAGCGAGTTGCGGTCGTCGGTGTCCAGTCCCCACTGCTTGACGTGGGCGACGATGCCCACGATCTCGACCGGCTCCGTCCCCCGCTCGAGGCGAATTCGCCGTCCGACTGCCTCGCCGTCCGGGAAGTACGTCCGGGCGAACACCTCGTCGACGACCCCCACCGGCGCGGTCCGGGGACCGTCCTGGGGTCCGAGGAATCGCCCTCGGAGCAGCCGGATCGACATCGCGTCGAGGTACCCCGGGCCGACGACGTAGCTCAGCGTCCACTTCATGTCGTGGTGGGTCGTCGGGCGCGGCTGCCCGTCGATCCAGAAGAGCTGCTCGTCGTCGCCGGAGAGGGGGAAGGCTCCACCGGAGAGCGACGTGGCCCGGATCCCCGTGGTGGAGGCGATGGTCGTCTCCAGATCCCGGAGCGCCGACCGGATCGTCTCCGGAGACTCCCTGGCGGCCGTGGGAGGCAGGGACGCGCTGAAGGTGAGGACGTGCCGGGGATCGAAGCCGGGGTCGACACTCCACAGATGGGTCAGCGTCCGGACCATGAGCCCGGCGCCGACGAGGAGGACGAGCGCCAGCGCGACCTCGAGGATGACGAGGGCATCCTGCGAGCGTCGGTGGCCTCCGGGGAGGCCCGTCGCTCCCCGGAGCGCTTCATGGGCCGAGGCGCGGACGGCGGTGAGCGCCGGCGCGAGGCCGAACAGCGCCCCGGAGAGGAGGGAGATCAGCAGCGTGAAGGCGAGCACCCGCGCGTCGAGGTGGACCTCGGGGATGCGCGGAAGCCCCTCCCCAGACAACCCGAGCACCGCACGGGTCCCGAGCAGGGCGAGCACCACGCCGAGGCCGCCGCCGAGGAGCCCGAGGACGGTGCTCTCGGTGAGCAGCTGCTGGACGATCCGGCCACGCCCCGCGCCGAGGGCCGTCCGGACGGCGAACTCCCGGGCCCGTGCGCTCGAGCGGGCGAGCATGAGGTTGGCCACGTTCACGCAGGCGATGAGCAGCACGAACGCCACCGCGGCGAAGAGGAGCAGCAGCGCGGAGCGGACCGGACCGACGATCTGATCTTTCAGGGGGACCAGCGCCGCGCCCACTCCCTTGTTCTCCTCCGGGTAGGCCTCGGCGAGTGACCGTGTCACCGCCTCCATGTCGGCCCGGGCCTGGACGAGCGTGACGCCGGGCTTCAACCGGCCGATCCCGTGGATGCCCAGCCCGGCGCCGCGAGAGAGCAGCAGGTCGTTCGGCCACTGCCCGATCGGGACGTAGACCTCGGCCGTCCGGGGGAGATTCGGGGCGGAGAGCGGGAAGCCCGGGACGACCCCGACGATGGTGTAGGGGCGTCCATCGAGGGTGAGCGTGGCCCCCAGGACCTCGCGACTGGCGCCGAACCGCCGCTGCCACAGCGCGGCGCCGATGAGCACCACCGGAGCCGCGCCGACCTCGTCCTCGCCCGGGTTCAGGCCCCGGCCGAGGATCGGCCGGACTCCGAGCAGCGGGAGGAAGTCCGAGGACACGAACGCGCCGTTGACCTGGTCGGCGGTTCCCTGGCCGGTGACGATGAAGCTGGAGTTCCGCGACACCGCGAGGTCGGAGAACACGGTGTTGGCGCGCCGCCAGTCCAGGAAGTTCGGATACGAGATCGAGCCCCGGTCGAAGTTGGGCTTCGAGGCGTGCACACCCACCAGCCGGTCCGCGTCGGGGAAGGGCAGGGGACGGAGGAGCACGCCGTTCACGATGGAGAAGAGCGCCGTGTTCGCGCCGACCCCCAGCGCGATGGTGAGCACCGCCACGAGCGTGAACCCGGGCGCCTTGCGAAGACCGCGGAGAGTCTGACGGAGGTCGTCGGCGAGCATGGGTGGGGGGGAAGGTTGCAACAGCCGTTCCGCCGCTCCGCCGTTTCCCCTCCCGGCGAGTCGCCAGGGTCGCGTCCACCTGTGGGACCGCCATTCCCAGGAACGGAAGACGGCTCGACGGGCGGGTCCCCTCGGGAGGCGAACCCCCGCCGTGCGGTCACCAGTCGTCGAGGACGCGCTTGATGTGCTCCTGCTCGTCCCGTTCCAGGACCAGGAGCTGTTTCCGGCTCACGGGCTTCCAGCCGCTGCCGTCCTTCACCTCGAACGTCCGGAGCACCTCCAGCGCGACGAACCTCGGGCCCTGGGCGGACCGGACCACCTGCGTCCGGTCGCCGCGGATCTCTCCGAGGTGGGCGACGAAGCCGGCGCGGATCTGACTCTTCCCGCGGACGACGGCGCCCACCCGCGCGTGCTCGTAGACGAGCTCGTCGGTGCAGAGCGCGAGCAACCGGTCCACGTCGGCGGCCGTCGACGACGCCTGGTGCATCGCCTGGAACGCGGCGATGAATCGCTGCGCCACGGCAGGGAGCTCGTCGGCATGGGCCAGCCCCGGTATCCAGAGCAGGGGAACGAGGAACGTCAGTCGTCTCATCGGACCTCCCAGCGGGACGAGCGACGGCTACCGTGACGTCCGGGGCGGGTGCGTGCCGGGCAGCCGGCCGGGTCTGCGATGCCGCCAGCGGGCATCCGCTCCCGAGTGCTTTTGGCGTCAAGCGCGTGCGAGGTCGATGAAGCCCCGCTCGGGGTCCGTCGAGAGCAGCCGGACGCGCACGCGGTCGCCGACGTCCATTCCCTTCTCGCCCCGGACCACCCGGCCTTCCGCGGGCGGCGCGAGGAGCCGGACGAAGGTGCCGTGCTCGGTGACGCCCGTGACGAGCCCGTCGAACGACTGGCCCACGCGGTCGTGGAGGAGAAGGGCGGCAATCACCTTGCGCATGAGCCGCTCGAGCTTGCGGGTCGCGGCCTCCATCACGGTGCAGTGCTGCGCGATGCCGTCCAGCTCGGCGTCGGTGTAGGGAGCCGGGACGCCGGCCAGCAGCGCCTTCACCAGCCGCTGGGTGATCAGATCCGGGTAGCGACGGTTCGGGGCGGTCGAGTGGCTGTAGTCGTGCGCCGCCAGCCCGAAGTGCCCGGGCGAGTCCGCGCCGCCGGGACGGAGAACGTACTCGCCGGGTCCGAGCAGCTTCACCACCGCCAGCGACAGATCGGGGAAGTGCAGCGGATCACGCGTCCGCTGCTGCTGGAGGAACCGGGAGAGCGCCACCCCGTCGGGCTCGGCCGGGAGCGAGGTCCCCAGCCCCTGCGCGAGGGAGACGATGCGGTCCCAGCGCTTCGGCTTCCGGACGACGCGGGCCAGGGACGAGCGGTGGGCGTCGTCCAGGAACCGGGCCATGACCCCGTTGGCCGCGACCATCAGGTCCTCGATGAGCTCGCGGCTCCGGCTGTCGGGGATGGCCTCGAGGTCGAGCACCCGCCCGTCCGACATCACCGGGCGCGGCTCGAGCGTCCGCAGGGCGAGCGCTCCATGCCGTTCCCGCGCCGCCCGCAGCGCCCGGGTCGCCCGGTCCTGGATGCGGAGCTGCTCCTCGAGGCCGGCCACCGCCGCCACCCGGGGCGGGACCGGCGCCTCGTCCTGAAGCCACGGACCCACCTCGGGGTAGCTCAGCTTCGCGCGATTGCGCACCCGGGCCCTGCGGACGGCTCCCTCGGTCACCGAGCCGTCGGGCAGGACGCGGTAGTCGATGACCACCGACAGCCGCTCCACGTCCGGCAGCAGCGAGGTCAGGTCCTCGGAGAGCGGGCGCGGCAGCATCGGGAAGACCGCGGCCCCGGTGTAGAGAGACGCGGTGTTCGCGCCCGCCCGCCGGTCGAGCGGCGTGCCTTCCGGAACCAGCGCGTCCACGTCGGCGATGGCCACCAGGAGGCGAACGCTCCCGTCCGGCCGCGCCTCGGCCCACTCCAGCTGGTCGAGGTCCATCGACTCCGGGTTGTCGATGCTCGACCAGAGGAGGCCCCGGAGGTCCTCGACGTCCGACGGCCGGGGAGGCGCGGCGCGTTGCAGCGTCGCGACCTGGGCCTCGGCATCCGGCGGGAAATCGGGAAGGAAGCCCAGCTCGAGGACGGCGCGCCGGGCGCGATTCTGCAGGTCGAACGCCATGGAGCTCACCATCCCAGAGGGTGGCACTTCGGGTCACGTGGTGTGGCGAGACGTCGGCCGGCCGTGCAAGAAAGAGGAGAGATGCCGTCGTCCCCCGCCTTCCGCTCCGCCGCGCCCATCGTCCGGCTGACCAACGGCTTCGTCGAGCCGTTCGACAACGCCGTGGCCGCTGCGCGCACCTGCTACAGCCCGCGCATCGTCAAGGCGGAGGACGTGCGGAAGGACGAGAAGGCCCGGTCGGTCCGGGACCGCATCGCGCGCGAGACCTACCAGGCGGGCCACCACACCACGCTGCAGCACGCCACCTTCCAGTTCAGCCTCGAGAACGTGAGCCGGCAGCTCATCTGGAGCGTGCTGCACGCCCACCCCTTCTACAACTCGGAGCAGGTCAGCCAGCGCTACGTGGAGGTGAAGCCGGAGCGGGTCATCGTCCCGGCGCTTCCCGAGCGCGAGGAGGCGCTCTACCGCGGCGTGGTCGAGTCCCAGATGGCGGCCTATGCCCGCATCGGGGCCCTGCTCCTGCCGCGCGCCGAGGCGGAGTTCTACCGGCTGTTCCCCGGCCGTCGCCGCACCCCGGAGAAGTGGACGAGCACGCTCAAGAAGCGCTGCCAGGAGGTGGCCCGCTACGTCCTGCCCATCGGGACGTTCGCGCACCTGTACCACACGGTCTCCGGGCTCACGCTCCACCGCTACCACCGGCTGGCGGAGGCCTACGACGTCCCGACCGAGGCCCGCGAGGTCATCGCGGCGATGGTCCGGGAGGTCGAGGCCCTCGACCCGCTCTTCTTCCGCGAGGTGGAGGACCCGATCCCCCTCGAGTCCACGCACGAGGCGCGGGCGCTTCGCGAGGCAGGTCGGGCGCTGGGCGTCGGGGGCGCGGAGGCCCGCGCGCACCGGGCCGAGTTCGAGGCCGGGCTGAAGGGCCGGGTCAGCGCGCTCGTGGACTGGAGCGCGCGGGGAGAGGAGGCCATCGCCCAGGCGGTCCGGAACGTCCTCGGGCTTTCCCGCGGCGCCCTGGACGACACGGCAGCGCTGGAGCGGGTGCTCTCGCCGAGGCAGAACCCGTACCTCGCCGAGGCGCTGCAGCTCGGCGCGCACGGCAAGCTCATGCGGACGCTGGTCCACGCGAGCTACACCTTCCAGAAGAAGCTCAGCCACGCGGCGGACAGCCAGGATCAGCGGCACCGGATGACGCCCGCCAGCCGCCCCCTGCTCCAGGCCACCTTCGTCCCGGGGGAGCCGGACGTCATCGTCCCCGCGCTCCTCGCCGAGGTGCCGGAGGCGCTCGACGTCTTCAGCCGGACGTGCGCCGAGGCGTGGGTCGCGATCGAGCGGCTGGTGAACGCCGGCGTCGCGCCCGAGCTGGCGCTGTACCTCCTGCCGAACGCCTTCCCCATCCGCTTCCTCGAGTCCGGGGAGCTCCTGCACTTCCACCACAAGTGGGTGCACCGGCTCTGCTACACCGCCCAGGAGGAGATCTGGCGGGCCTCGGTCGAGGAGGTGCGGCAGGTCGGCGCGGTCCATCCGCGCATCGCCGCGCACCTCGTGCCGCCGTGCACGCTCCGCAAGGACGCGGGGGTGACTCCATTCTGTCCCGAAGGGCCGCGCTACTGCGGGGTGCCGGTCTGGAACCGGTCGCTCGAGGAATTCGAGCGACTGCTCTAGATGTCCGGCACGCTGCCGGCCCCCGATGCTCTCGCTCCTCGTCCTCGGCGTGCTGGCGGCTCAACGTGAGCTCCCGCCACCCGACTTCTCCGGTCTGCCTCCCTGGGCGCCGCAGAACCCGATCGAGGCGAATCGCAGCGTGCTCTTCGCCCCGCCGCTGATGATGCCGAAGGGCGACTGGGGTCTCACCTTCGCGCTCGACTACGCGAGCGCCATCGAGCTCTACAGTGGTGGGGGCCGCGGAATCACCTTCGACGCGGAGCTGGGGCGGTTCCAGACCTGGCTCACCCGGCGCATCGACGACCGGTGGTTCGTCTTCGGGCAGGTGCAGATCCAGGGCGCCTACGACGGCTTCATGGACCGGTTCATCGACTGGTACCACTCGCTGCTCGGGGTCAAGTACATCGCGCGCGAGGTCCGGCCGATCAACAAGTACGAGTACTCGATCACCTACGAGCACGGGAAGACGATCCGCTACGGGCCGGTGGACCTGGGCATCGGCGACAGCCGCATCGGGGTCGGACGGATGCTCGGGCAACACGCGCAGGTGCTCCTCGTGCTCGGGCTCCCGACGTCGACCGCGCCGGGCTACCGGGCGGGGACGCTGCAGACCGGGCTGATCCTGATGGGCGAGGCACCGCTGCTGCCCTTCGCGACGGTGAGCGGCTCGATCGGTGTGGGCCTCACGCCGAGGACCGGGACGCTCGCGAAGTACGAGAACGTGTTCTTCATGTCGTTCTCGGGAGGGCCACGGATCAAGCTGAGCTGGCGGAACTTCATCTACGCCGACCTCTTCGTGCAGACGCCGCCCTTCCACGGGACGGGGCTGCGCCCGATGGACGACGTCGACTTCACCATCGACTTCGGGTGGATGTACCGGATCGACCCTCGCACCGAGCTGTGGGTCGGCATCGTCGAGGACCCGTATCCCGACGGGCCGGCGCTCGACGTGGCCTTCCGGGTGGGGTTCAAGACGTCGTTCTGATCGGGCGGCTCCGGCGCGCCTCGATCCAGGGCGCGAGCGTTCTCCACAACGTCGCGGCGAGGATGAGGGCTCCGCCGCGCACGGCCCACGGTCCCGGCTTCTCGCCGGCCAGCAGGTAGGTCCAGACCGGGTTGAGCACCGGCTCCACCAGCGCGAGGAGCGAGGCCTCCACCGCCGGCGTGTGCCGGACCCCGCGCGCGAACAGCGCGTAGCTCGCACCCAGCTGGAAGATGCCCAGGAACAGCACGATCCCCAGGTCGCGCGAGGTCGGCGCCGGTCCGCGGAATGCCATGGGGAGCGACATCAGCGCCGCGAGCGCGTTCCCCCAGACGATCGCCCCGACGTTCCGTGCCCCCAGCTTTCGCAGCCCCAGGATGCAGAGGGCGAAGGCCACGCCCGAGGCCACCGCGATGACGTTCCCCACCGCCTGCCCGGGCGAGAGGCGGTCCAGGAAGAAGAGGAGCAGCCCGACCAGGAACAGCGGCGCCGAGAGCAGCTCGCCCCGGGACGGTCGCTCGTGGAGGAGGATCGGGCTGAGCAGCAGGACCCACAGCGGCGCCGTGTCCTGGAGGAAGATCGCGTTGGCGCTGGTGGTGGCCTTGTTGGCGAGGACGAACAGCAGGACGGTGAAGGCGTACGCGACCGCGACGGCGGCCACTCCCCGGTCGGGGCGGCGGCGCGTCTGGGGGTAGAGGGCGGCGATGAAGAGCGCGGCCACCGCCGAGCGGCCGAAATTGATCTGCCATCCGCTGAGCTGGCAGAGCTTGATCGCTGCCCCGGCCGTCGACCAGAGGGTGGCGGCGGCGAGGATCAGCCAGGGACCGGTGCGGCGGCCGCCGTTCTGGGAAGAGTCGTCGTTCACGTCGTCGGAGCCAGCGCGGGCGGCGGGCCCTCATACCAGACGCGGGCCCCGCTCACCGACTTCCGTGCGGCGGGCAGCTGGACGTAGGGTGGGGCGGAGGCCATGAAGATCTACACGCGCACCGGCGACGCAGGACAGACGGGACTCTTCGGCGGCGGCCGTGTGAACAAGGACGACCCGCGGGTCGCCGCCTACGGAGAGGTGGACGAGCTGAACGCGTCCCTCGGCGTCGCGCGGGCGGCCGGCCTGGGCGAGCTGGACCCGTGGTGCCAGGACCTGCAAGACCAGCTCTTCACCGTCGGCGCGGTGCTCGCCACGCCGCGCGGCACCAAGGCCTCCGCGCACATCCCTCACGTGCGCGAGGAGTGGATCGCGGCCATGGAGAGCCGCATCGACGAGCTGCAGGGCGCGCTCCCACCGCAGACTCACTTCATCCTCCCCGGTGGCACACCGGGCAGCGCCGCCCTGCACCTCGCGCGCACCGTCTGCCGCCGTGCGGAGCGGGCGGTGGTGCCGCTCTTCCGCGACGGCCAGGTGGAGGAGCCGACGTTGCGGTTCCTCAACCGCCTGTCCGACTTCCTCTTCGTCCTGGCGCGCGCGGTGAATCACCGGGCCGGGGTCAAGGACGTGCCGTGGATTCCAGGCGGGAAACCGTCGCCCTGAGCGGCGCGGTTCCGGCCGGAGAGGTGGGGGCCCTGGCCCTCGAGGCGGGGTTCGACCTGTGCGGGTTCGCACGGCCCGAGCCGATCCCCGCGCCGGTGCTCCTCGAGTGGCTGGCGGCCGGGATGGGCGCGGACATGGACTGGCTCGCCGAGCGCGCCGCGGACCGGCTCGACCCGAGGCGGCTGCTCCCCGACGCGCGCACCGTCGTCGCGCTGGCGTGCAACTACTGGACGGACGCCTCCGGGACGGAGGCCTCGCCGGTCGCCCGGTACGCGCGTGGACGCGACTACCACGCGACGATGCGGGATCGGCTCCGCGCCTTTCGCCGGCTGCTCCGCGAACGGTGGCCCGGTCTGCGGACGTACGGCTCGGTGGACCACGGCCCCTTCATGGAGAAGGTGTGGGCCGCGCGGGCGGGCCTCGGGAACATCGCGAGGAACGGCTGCCTGGTGACGCCTCGCTTCGGCTCCTGGGTGGTGCTTGCGGTGCTCCTCGTCGAGCTGGAGGTGGACGCGTACGCCGACGGACCCGTCGCCGACCGGTGCGGGAGCTGTCGTCTGTGCGTGGATGCCTGCCCCACCGGCGCGCTCGATGGGACGGGGAGGGTGGACTCCCGGGCGTGCCTCTCGTACCAGACCATCGAGAACGAGGGACCGGTGCCGCCCGAGCACCGCGAGGCGATGGCCCCGCACGTCTTCGGCTGCGACGTCTGCCAGGACGTCTGTCCGCTGAACGTCGCTCCGCTGCCGGCGGTGGGACCTCGGTTCCTTCCGCGTCCGGTGGCGGGCCTGGACGCGCGGGGGCTCGCGGCGATGACGCCCGAGCGGTACGCAGAGCTGGTCCCCGGGACCGCGCTGGCCCGGGCCGGGTACGACGGGCTGCGGCGCAACGCCGCCTACGCACTGGGGGCCGCGCGTGATGCCGGCGCCCGGCCGGTGCTGGAAAGGCTGGCGCACGACCCGAGCGCTGTGGTGAGTGACGCGGCCCGATGGGCCCTCGCCCGACTTCCCCTCTCCTGAGCGCGTCCGGACCGGTCGAGGCGGGAGCCGTGCACGCCCGGGGTGGGCTCGGAGCCGCCGTGGTGACGGCGCTCCTCGTGCAGACCGTGATCAGCGGAGGCACCTACCTGGTGGCGAAGCGCGCGCTCGCCGAGGTGCCGGTCGCGACGCTCGTGCTCTGGCGCTTCCTGCTGAGCGGCGCGGTGTTCTCGCTGCTGGTCGCGCTCCTGCCCGGTCCGACGCTGCCTCCTCGCCGGGCGATTCCGGCCACCTTCCTCCTCGGGTTCCTGGCCGGCCCGCTGAACCAGGGGCTGTTCTTCGCCGGGTTGCAGCGGTCCACCGCGTCCCACGCCGCGCTGCTCTACGCGCTCACGCCCATCGGTGTGTACGCGTACTCGGTGCTCCGCGGACGGGAATCGCCGAGCGCGCGCGCCGGGCTGGGCCTGCTCCTCGCGCTCGCGGGCGCGCTGGTGCTCCTGCTCGCGCACGGGCTGCGGGCGCTCCACGGCGTCTTCGTCGGGGACGTGCTGATCCTGGGAGCGGTCAGCGCCTGGGTGGTCTACACGGCCGAGGGAAAGGCCTTCATCGGCGAGCACGGGGCTCTCCGCGCGACGGCCTGGTCGATGATCGCCGGCGCGCTGTGGCTGGTCCCGCTCGCCCCGTGGGTCCTGCGGCCCGAGCTGGTGGTCGGCGCGAGCGGGCTGGTGAAGGGCGCGATCGCGTACCTCGCGCTGCTCACGTCCGTCGTGAGCTACCTCCTCTGGTACTGGGCGCTCGGACGGACCGACGCGTCGAAGGTGGCGGTCTTCAGCAACCTGCAGCCCGTCGCCACGGCCCTCGCGGCCTGGCTCGTCCTCGGCGAGCACATCGGCTGGGAGGTCGGCGTCGGTGGGGCGCTGGTCCTGGCCGGGGTGCGCCTGACGAGCTCTGCCCCGCCAGTCCCTCCGCCGTCCCCGATGTCTCGCGCGGGCTGACCCGTTCGGCGTCGAGAGCTGGCGAACGCTCGTTCGCTCGTATGCTCAGGTGAATCGAGCGGAACGCCGCCCGATCGAGGAGAAGGTGTTTGACACCTCGGGAGACGAGAGCTTGCTCGATCGGTTGCTCGGCTTGCCCGCTCGACGTCGCGGAGTTGCTGGCGGCGCCCCCGCTCCGCACCCTCAGCCGGCGATGCCCGGGTGGCGTCGGTGGAGGTCGTGGTGCGGATCGGAGTCTTCGGGTGCGGACATGTCGGGGCGGCACTGGGCCACGCCCTGGCCAGGGCCGGACACGAGGTGCGCTACGGCGTCCGCAGCGCGGCCGAGGAGCGCGACGCCGAGGAGGGCGACGGAGCCGCGCTGCTGTCGCTTCCGGAGGTGGGGCGCTGGGGTGAGGTGCTCGTGCTCGGCGTTCCCTACGGCGCGGTGCAGGAGGTCCTGCACGCGGCCGGCGACCTCGACGGGAAGATCATCGTCGACCCCACCAACGCACCCAAGCCCCCCACCGACGAGCGATCGTCCAGCCAGATCGTCGCCGGCTTCGTGCCCACCGCCCGCGTGGTCCGCGCCTTCAACACCGTCCCCGCCGAGGTGATGATCAATCCTCGCTTCGAGCACGGCTGCGCCTCCACCTTCGTCTGCGCCGACGACCCGCTCGCCCGGGCCACCGTGCTCTCCCTCGCCCGGGACATCGGTTTCGACGCGGTCGACGCCGGACCGCTGAAGTCCGCGTGCGCCATCGACCGCCTGCTCGCCGTCTGGTGGGTGCTCGCCTTCGACGCCGGCCTGGGCCGGAACGTCGCCTTCGAGCTGCTCCGGCGCTGAGCCGGACCGGGTCCCGCTACTTCGCCACCGGCGCCGGGACCGCGGGCGACGACTTCGCCTGCGCGAGGAGCTTCTGCTTCACCGGCTGGAGCCGCTCCGCCGCGAGCGTGCTCCCGCTGAGATGCTTCTCGGAGATGTACTGCTCGAGGTGGCTGATGCGGTCCGCCGTCGCAGGGTGATCCGACAGGTACTTCGCGAACGCCGGCTGCTCGCCCTCCATCTTCTGCAGCTTCTGGAAGAACTGGATGATGCCGTGCGGGTCGTACCCGGCCTGGGCCGAGTACCGCGCTCCGTACTCGTCCGCCTCGGTTTCGTCCTGCCGGCTGTAGGAGAGCAGTGCGCCCTTCGCGGCGAGCGTCGCGGCGAGCTGTGCCACCTGGTTCGGGTTCTGGCCCAGGGCCATCCCGATCACCGTCTCCAGGCCCATCGCGTCCACCATCTGACGCGCGGAGTGCCGGGCGACCACGTGGCCCGACTCGTGGCCCCACACCCCGGCCAGCTGCGCCTCGTTGTCCGCCGCCATCAGCAGCCCCGTGTAGACGTAGAGGTAGCCGCCGGGCGTGGCGAAGGCGTTCACCTGCTTCGGGTCGTCGATGACGTAGACCTGCCACTTCACCCCGGGCCGGTCCTTGTCGGCGGAGACGAAGATCTTCTGCGCGACCCCTCGCACGTAATTCACGATCTCGGGGTCCTGGATGTACTTCGTGCCTTGCTTTTCGAGCTCCTGCTTGACCTGCGCTCCGAGCTGGGCCTCCTGCTCATCGGAGACGAGCGCCTTGGCCATCCCCTCGGTGGTGTGGACGCCGCACCCGACGAGAGCGACCACGCTGCTCAGGACGAGTGCTCGGACGGACGTGCGAAACATGAAGGCCTCCCTGCCTGGATGGATGGTGCCTACCCGCCCGGCGCGCAACCGCTGGCCTCCCCGCCGACACTCGCCGCGGAACACCCCTTCCGTCCCGGCCGGACCGGCGCAACCCTAGGCGCACCATGGCGCGTCCGTACTGGAAAGGTGCGATCAGCTTCGGGCTGGTGAACGTTCCGGTGTCGCTCTCCCCGGCGACCCGGCGGCTCGACTTCAGCTTTCACCTCTACCACGACGAGGACGGCGGCCGGATTCGCGAGAAGCGAGTCTGCGAGCGCGACGGCAAGGAGGTGCCCTGGCAGCACATCATCAAGGGCTACGAGCTCTCGAAGACGCAGGTGGTGACGCTCACCCAGGAGGAGCTGCACGCCGCCGACCCCGAGCGGGACCGGACCATCGGCATCGAGGAGTTCGTGAAGCTCGACGAGGTCGATCCGCTGCAGGTCGACCAGTCGTATTACGTCTCGCCCGAGGGCCGATCGGCGAAGGCCTATGCGCTGCTGGCGCAGGCGCTCGAGAAGTCCGGGCAGGTGGCGATCGCCCGCATCGTGCTCAGCACCAAGCAGCACCTCTGCATGCTGCGGAGCACCGACGGCCGGATGGTGCTCACGACCCTCGTCTGGGCGGACGAGGTACGCGAGGTCCCCGAGGTTCCGCGGACGACCGTGGGCGGCAAGGAGCTGCAGATGGCAGAGCAGCTGGTCCGCTCGATGAGCGGCAAGTTCCAGCCGTCGAAGTTCAAGGACGAGCACCGCTCGAGGGTGGAGGCCCTCATCCGGAAGAAGGCGAAGGGTCAGCCCATCGAGGTGCCCGAAGCGCCGAAGGCGGAGCGGGTGGTGGACCTTGCCCGTGCGCTCGAGCAGAGCCTCGCCGCGGCGAGGAAGGGCCCGGACCGTCCGGCCGCCCGCGCCCGTCCCGCACGCGCGCGTCGGCAGGCCACGCCCGCCCGGGCCCGTGCTCGCCGGCGCTAGACCGGCCGGGTCAGCTCAGAGGAAGTCCGAACAGGAGGCGTAGTACCCGCACCGGCAGAAGAGCTTGCACTTCCGCTCCTCCAGCGGTGCGCCGCAGTTCAGGCAAGTGCGCACCAGGGCCTCGGGGCCGCTTGGCGGGAGAGGCGACGCCCGGAGGCGAACGAACCGAGGCGTCGCGTCCTTGTCTCCGGGAGCCGAGGAGCTCATGCGGGGAAGGAGCGTACCGGGCCAGAGTGACGGGCGTCGAAGGAGTGCGGTGGAGGTGCTCGACGGCGCTCGTCCGCTCAGCTCCGGATCAGCAGGACGCCGGCGAGCAGCAGCAACGCGCCCAGCGCACGCGCCGGGCCGAAGGGGTGGGGTGGCACGCCCAGCAGCGCGAACCGGTCGAACAGCATCGAGGTGATCAGCTGCCCCGTCACGACGAGGGCCACCAGCGTCGCCGCGCCCAGCCGCGGCAGCAGGACGATGCTCACCCCCAGGTACGCAGCCCCGAAGAACCCGCCCAGCAGCCAGAGCGGCGGGGTCTCCTGGAACGCCGCGCCGGGGAAGTGGGCCCGGCCGATCACCAGCGCGCAGATCATCGCCAGCGTCCCACCGACGTAGCTGACGAATCCCGCCCAGGAGATCGAGTCGAGCCGCGCGCGGAGGCCGGCGTTGAGCGCCGCCTGAATCACGAGGCTCGCGCCTCCGGCGAGTCCGAGGATCAGCAGGACGACCGTCTGAAGGAGCTTCATGCCCCGGATATCGCACGCCGGCTCCTCACCGAGGGACGGGAATCGAGAGCGTGAGCCGCATCGCGACCGCGGAGGCCGGGCATGCTCCCTGGAGCTCCTCGGATGCCGAGAGCGCGGACGGGAGCGCATCCCGACCCACGGTCTCGAACCCGAACCGGGGGAAGTACCCGGCGGCGGTCGTGGTCAGCAGGTACAGCTCGTGGAGGCCCAGCGCGCGTGCTCGCTCGAGAGCTGCACGGACCAGCACGGTGCCGACGCCGTGGCCGCCGAGCCCCTCCACGACGGCCACGGACCGGAGGAGGCCCACCTCCCCGTGCTGCTCGACACCGGCGCACCCCAGAAGCGTGGAATCGCGAGCGGCGACCACGAACCCACCCAGATGATCCCGGACCCCCGCGGTCGGCAGGTCATGGGCCGTGAGCAGCCGCGCGATGCTCCCCAGGTCGTCCGGGGTCGCCGTGCGTACGACGGGCAGGGGCGATGGTGAGCTCATTGCCGGGCCTCCTCGATACGACACTCGTAGAGGGGCGGAGGCGCAAATGCCAGCTGCTGTGCTGCTCCTGCCCGCTCTGCCGTGCCACAACCGAGGCCCATGGAACCCGTCGCCCCCGTCACCCTCGAGGGACAGCACGTCCGGCTCGAGCCGCTCGGCCCCGGCCACCTCGACGGGCTCCAGGCCATCATCGAGGGCCCGCGGGACACCTTCGGCCTCACGCCCGTTCCGCAGACCCGGATCGAGCTCGAGGCCTACGTCGCCACCGCCCTCGACGAGCAGCGACGGATGGTCGCGCTGCCCTTCGCCACCCTCGACGCGCGGACCGGCCGCGTCCTCGGCACCACCCGGTTCGGCAACGTCGAGTTCTGGCCCATCCCGCCTGGCTCCGCCGTGCCCATCCGACCCGCGGGCGTCCCCTACGCGGTGGAGATCGGCTGGACCTGGCTCGCCCCCGATGTTCAGCGCACGGCGATCAACACCGAGGCCAAGCGCCTCTTGCTCGCCCACGCCTTCGAACGCTGGGAGGTCTACCGGGTCACCCTGAAGACCGACGCTCGGAACGTCCGGTCACGCACCGCCATCGAGCGCCTCGGCTGCACGCTCGACGGGGTGATCCGCGCGCACTCGCCCTCGGCGGACGGCGGCCCGCGCGATGCCGCCATCTACTCCATGCTCGCCCGCGAGTGGCCGGATGCCCGGGCGCGTCTGGACGCCCGGCTCGCCCGCGGAACCCGCTCCGCTACTTGAGCCGGCTCTCCGCCGCTCCCCAGTCGATGTTCGAGAAGTACGCCTCGACGTACTTCGCGCGCTCGAACGGCTTGTAGTCGGGCACGAACGCGTGCTCCCAGGCGTCCATCACCACGATCGGCCGGAAGCCGGCCACGTTGTTGATCTCGTGGAGCGTGATCCAGTGATTGGACAGCCAGCCGGTGTTCGGGTCCTGGAACGTGATCGCCCAGCCCACGCCCGGCATCGTGCCCACCGCCTTGAGGTCCGCCAGGTACACGTCCCAGCTGGAGAAGCTGCCCTCGGCCGCGGTCTTCAGCTTGCTCCCGGGATTGCCGGTGCCGCCCGGCTTCATCCCCGAGAAGTAGAACTCGTGGAGGACCATCCCGTTGTACTCGAACCCCAGACGGCGGGTGAGCTCCGCGTAGACCGGGTTCGAGCCCTGCGCCTGCCCTTCCTTCGCCAGCCCGAAGAGCGTCTCGGTCAGCTTGTTGGTCCGGTTGACGTAGCCCTCGTAGAGCTTGAAGTGGGACTCGAGGATGCCGTCGCTGATCCCCTTCAATCCCTTCAGCTGGGGAAACGACTTCGCCGTGTACTTCTTGGCCAGCTCTGCCATGGATGACTCCTCCTGTCGGTCGGGACTCCGGGCTTAATGCCGGTCCGGGGCAGTTGGCGAACCGAAAAATGCCAGAGCTTCCAGAGGTGGAGATTGCACGACGGACGCTGGAGCGCTGGCTCGGCGGGGCCGAGGTCACCGGCGCAAAGGCCGAGCGGACGCGAGTCTTCCGGGCAGGCGGCCGGGCCGACTTCGACCGCCTCCGTGGCCGGCTCGCCCGGGCGGACCGGCACGGGAAGCTGCTCCTCGTCTCGCTCGACTCGGGGCAGGGGTTCCTCTCCCATCTGGGGATGACCGGCAAGTGGGTCCGCCGCCCCGCCGGCGAGACCGTCCCGTACAGCCGGGCGCGGCTGATGCTCTCCGATGGCACGGTGGTCCACTACCGCGACCCCCGGCTGTTCGGGCGCATCGAGCCCCACCCGGCGGACGAGCTCCGGACGCTCCCCGCCGTCCAGGCCCAGGGCCCGGATCCGCTGCTCACCCGGCTCACCGGACGCCAGCTCCGGGATGCGCTCGGGCCGACCCGCGCGCCGATCAAGATCGCCCTGATGGACCAGCGGCGTCTCGCGGGCCTCGGGAACATCCACGCCGCCGAGGCGCTCTGGCGGGCCCGGATCAGTCCCGAGCGGCCCACCCGGTCTCTCGCGCTGCCGGAATGGAATCGCCTGGCGAACGCCATCCGGCGGGGTCTGGACTTCGGGCTCGCAGCCCAGGATGCCGAGGAGATCGCCTACGTGGAGGAGCCCGGGACGGAGAACCCCTTCCGGGTCTACGCTCGCGCCGGAGAACGTTGCCCTCGCTGCGGCACGCCGATCCGGCTGCTCCGCCAGGGAGGCCGCAGGACCGACTTCTGCCCCCGGTGCCAGCCGGCGAGGAGACGCAAGGGATGACCGTTCGTGCGAAGGGACTGGATCACGTCGCCATCGTGGTCCGCGATCTCGAGGAGAGCATTCCCCTCTGGCGGGACGCCCTCGGCCTCGAGCTGACCGAGGTGGAGGAGGTGCCCGAGCAGCAAGTGAGGACCGCCATCTTCGGCCACGGGATGGGACGGGTGGAGCTCATCTGTCCCACCACGCCGGACTCGGGTGTCGCGAAGTTCCTGGCGTCCCGGGGGGAGGGCCTCCACCACGTCTGCATCGAGGTGGAGGACATCGAGTCCGCGATGGACTCGCTCCGGAAGGCCGGAGCTCCGCTCATCGATCGGGAACCACGGCCCGGGGCGGGAGGCGCCCGGGTCGCCTTCGTTCACCCCAAGGGGATGCGGGGGGTCCTCACCGAGCTTCGCCAGGGACCGCCGGCCGGGGAGCCGGTCAAGGCGTCCCGCCGTCGCCCTTGAAGCAGAACAGGTCCTGCTGATTGTTCGCCGGGTTCTGGCCAGGGAGACAGACGCTTCCGCCAGGGCAGTCCTTGTCCTGCTCGCAGCGGTGGCTGCAGACGCAGTACGGCGCGTTGACTCTGCACATGCACTGGTTCGGCGACTCGCAGTCGTTCTCCACGGCGTACACCGAGCACGCCTCGCCGTACGCCGACAGCTCGCTGCCACAGGCCCCGAGGACCACCAGCGCCAACGCGGCACCGAGCGACAGCAGGGGAATCCGGACGCTCCGATTCATGTTGACCCGGATGCTAGCGCAAGAGAGAGGGCCGGGGCGCGAAGCGGACGCACACCTCATTGACATGGGTGCGCGTGGGTGTCTTCATGCCGCGCCCTTCGTCCTACCCCTCCGGAGAAACACAGTGAAGGTCACTGCCCTGGCGGCGCTGCTGGTCTCCGCCACCGCGCTCGCGCAGACACCGCCGCCCGGCACACAGACACCGCCGTCCGGCACCCCCGCCGCCGAACCGAAGCTCCGGAGCGACGCCGACATCCAGCGGGAGATCGACGCGCGCGTCGAGGCGGCCAAGAAGGAGCTGCGCGAGGAGATGCGCGCCCAGGCCGCCACGGTGGCCGCCACTTCCGCCGGCTCCACCTGGGAGACCGAGGCCGCGGCCCACCGGAAGCTCGACCTGGTGGAGCTGCACGGCTACTTCCGCGTCCGTCCCGAGCTGCTCCACAAGCTCGACCTCGACCAGCCCCCGGACGCCTCCGGCTACTGGCTGTTCCCCCGCCCCGATGGGCAGTTCACCCTGCTCTCGGGGCTCAGCGGGGGGCACAGCATCGCCGGCACGAACATGCGGTTCCGCCTGGACCCGACGCTCAACATCTCCGAGGAGGTCCGGATCAAGTCGCAGATCGACGCCCTGGACAACCTGGTGTGGGGAAGCACGCCACAGTACGCCTACGTGCGCCAGGACCGGGTGGACATCGGCATCCTCGGCTCGAGCCAGATTCCGCCCATCGCCGGCGTGAACTCGACGCAGAGCAACCTCGCGGTGAAGCGGGTCTGGGGCGAGGTGGCCACGCCGATCGGGCTCCTGAAGTTCGGGCGGATGGGCGACCAGTTCGCTCTCGGCATCGTGCACAACGACGGCAACTGCCTCGAATGCGACTACGGCGTCACCGTGGACCGCTTCCAGTTCGTGGCCGAGCCGCTGCCGGGTTTCTTCATCGTTCCCACCATCGACTTCGACCTGGAAGGCCTGGTGAGCGGACACGTCAGCTCGCAGGGCCAGCCGTACGACGTCACCAACGCCGACGACTCGCACACCTTCGGCATCATCCTCGCGCACAAGGACACCGAGCAGAAGGCGCGAACGAAGATAGAGGCCGGCGGGACCATCGTGAACTACGGCCTGTTCTTCCAGTACCGGAGCCAGACCTACGAGTACAAGCAGAACGGCGACACGACTCCGTTCTCGGAGCAGGACCCGTACAAGATTCCTGCGGCGTCCCTGAGCCGGATCTCTCGCGGGGCGTACCTCTTCATCCCCGACGTCTGGTTCAAGCTGGAGCGCAAGGCGTTCCGGATCGAGCTCGAGGCGGCCGCGTACCTCGGCAAGGCGCAGGGCTGTCTCTCGAACCTGAACGGGTTCAGCACCAGCTGTGACTTCTCGCGGGAGCTGACCATCGCCCAGTACGGCGGTGCCCTGCAGACCGAGTGGCGCCTCCTCGACGGCGCGCTGAAGATCGGGCTCGAGGTCGGTGCGGCCAGCGGCGACTCCGCCCCGGGCTTCGGCAACAAGCCGAACCGCCAGAGCAACCAGACCGCGCCGACCTCGGCCGCGTCCGGCGCGCAGTGGGGAGACTACGAGGGCGCCCAGTACGGGCAGCGCCGCTGCACCGCCACGTCGTCCTCCGCCGATCCGCCGTGCCAGGACACCGACATCCGGAACTTCCGCTTCAACCAGGACTACCGGATCGACCTCATCCTCTGGCGGGAGATCATCGGGGGCATCACCGATGCCCTCTACGTGAAGCCGGGGGTCTCCTATGCCTTCAACGACTCGCTCAGCGTCTTCGGCGCGCTCATCTACTCGAAGGCGCTCAAGCCCACGAGCACGCCGTCCGGGACCAGCACCCAGCTCGGCTTCGAGGTGAACGCCGGCGTGAGGTACCAGACCGACGACGGCTTCTACGCCCAGCTCGCTTACGGCATCCTCTTCCCGTTCGACGGGCTCCAGTACAACTACAACAGCCCCTACATCGGCGCTCCGATCTCCCCCGGCATCGCGCAGGCGCTTCGTGCCCAGCTCGGGATCCGTTTCTAGGCGTGCTGCGCTCGCGGCGCTGATGGCATCGACGGTCGCCTGCGGCGTCCGGCCGAACAACCTTCGGTCGCCTCCCCCCGCTCCGGCGGCCGTCCCCGCCTCGCCCACCGCGCCGGTCCCACCTCCAGGCGGCTCTCCGGAGCGCTCGACGACCAGCCGTGGCCCGTTCCCGCCGTCGGGGGACGCGCCCGACGCCGGGCTGTAGCCTCGGCGCGATGGACCACTTCCACCCAGTCCGGGGCGTGCTCCATGCCGAGGGCGTCTCGCTGGAGGCCATCGCGGAACGGGTCGGAACCCCCACCTACGTCTACGCCGAGGCGACGCTGCGGCGGCACTTCCGCGTCGTGGACGAAGCCTTCGCAGGCGCTCCGCACCTCATCTGCTACTCGGTGAAGGCCAGCGGGAACCTCGCGCTTCTGGGCGCGCTGGCCCGCTGGGGTTCGGGCTTCGACGTGGTGTCCGGCGGGGAGCTGGCGCGGGTCATCGAGGCGGGCGGCGACCCGGGGCGAACCGTCTTCGCCGGGGTGGGGAAGACCGAGGCCGAGATGGCCTTCGCGCTGCGCGCGGGCATCGGGATGTTCAACGTCGAGAGCGCCGAGGAGCTCGAGGCCCTCGACCGGGTCGGGCGTCGCCTCCGCCGGCGTGCTCCGTTTGCCATCCGGGTGAACCCCGGCGTGGACGCGGGCACGCACCGGCACATCTCCACGGGCCTCGCGACCTCCAAGTTCGGCGTGCCGTTCCGCGAGGCCCGGCAGCTCTACGCGCGCGCCCGCCGGATGCGCGGAGTGCGCGCCCGCGGGGTGGACTGCCACATCGGCAGTCAGCTCACGCGGCTCGGACCGCTCGCCGCGGCGCTCCGCCAGGTCGCGGGCCTCTACCGGACCCTGCGCGCGGACGGGCATCCGCTGGAGTGGCTCGACGTGGGTGGGGGACTGGGCATCCGCTACCAGGACGAGGCGCCTCCCTCGCCGGACCGGTGGGCGGCGACGGTGCGGGCGTCGACCCGCGACACCGGGGCCACCGTGCTGGTCGAGCCCGGACGGGTGCTGGTGGGGAACGCCGGAGTGCTCCTCACCCGGGTGCTGTACCGGAAGCGGGCCGGCGGCCGGACGCTGGTGGTGGTGGACGCGGGGATGAACGACCTGATCCGCCCCGCGCTCTACGGCGCCGAGCACGCCATCGTGCCGGTGCGTACCCCCCGCGGCCGGGTCCGGACGGTGGACGTGGTGGGTCCGGTCTGCGAATCCACCGACGTACTGGCCCAGGCGCGACGCCTGGTGTTGCCCGAGCCGGGGGCGCTCCTCGCCATCCGTGGCGCCGGCGCGTACGGGATGAGCATGGCGAGCACGTACAACGGGCGTCCTCGCCCGGCGGAGGTGCTGGTCTCCGGGCGGAGAGCGCGGGTCATCCGCCGCAGGGAGCGGGTGGAGGACCTCTGGCGTGGCGAGGCGGGCGGACGGTAGGGTGGCCGCGCCATGAAGCTCCAGGGGTCGATGACTGCGCTGGCCACGCCGTTCCGTGGCGGAGCGCTGGACGAGGATGCGTACCGGGCGCTGGTGCGCCAGCAGCTCGCGGGCGGAACGGCGGGTCTGGTGCCGTGCGGGACCACCGGCGAGGCGGTGACGATGAGCCCCGCCGAGAGACAGCGCGCGGTGCGGGTCGTGGTCGAGGAGGCGAAGGGCCGCGTCCCGGTGGTGGCCGGCGCCGGGAGCAACAGCACCGCGGACACCGTCGATGCGATGGGGCGCGTGCGCGAGGTCGGCGCCGACGCCGCGCTGATCGTCACGCCCTACTACAACAAGCCGAACCAGGCAGGGCTGCTCGAGCACTACCGCGCCTGCGTGCGCGCGCACCCCGGCTTTCCCATCGTGGTCTACAACGTGCCCGGCCGGACGGGCGGGGACATCCTGCCGGAGACGATGCAGCGGCTGTGCGAGCTGGACGAGATCGTCGCCATCAAGGAGGCCACCGCGAGCATGATCCGCGCGGTGGACATCCGCGAGAAGTGCGGTTCGCGGCTGACGATGCTCTCCGGCGACGACTTCACGGTGGTGCCGTTCGTCGCCTGTGGTGGCGAGGGCGTCATCTCGGTCTCGTCCAACGTCGCCCCGAGGATGATGGCGGATCTGGTGGAGGCGGCGCGGCGCGGCGAGCGCGACCGGGCGCTCGAGCTCCAGGTCCGGCTGAATCCGCTCCACCGATTGCTGTTCGCGGAGCCGAACCCCATCCCGGTGAAGTGGGCCCTTCACCTCCTGGGGATGTTCGGCCCGGAGATCCGGCTCCCGCTCGTCCAGCTGGCTGAGCCCAACCGGATCGCGCTGGCGACGGAGCTGCGGCGGCTCGGGCTGCTGAGCTGAGCGTCTTCTCGGCCCGACGCGGTGCGCAGCGCGGAACGCCTGGTCACGCGCGCCGGCGCGCGGCTGTGCCGGTGCCGTTCGCGGGAACTCGTTAGAGCATGGTCCCGATGCCGACCGGCACCCGCACCTCGACGGGCGTGCTCTTCGCCCTCTGCTCCATCTTCATCGTGCAGATCGGCGCGGCCGCCTCCACCGCGATGTTCGCGGCCATCGGCCCCGCCGGCACGGCCTGGCTCCGCCTGTGCTGGGCCGGCCTCATCTTCGTCCTGGTGGCCCGCCCCCGGGTCGCGACCTTCCACCGGCGCGATCTGACCGCCGCGCTCGCCCTCGGCGTCGTCAGCGGCGGGATGACCCTCACCTTCTTCGAGGCCATCGACCGGATCCCGCTCGCCACGGCCGTCGCCATCGAGTTCCTCGGCCCGCTCGGGGTCGCCGTGCTCCGGCGGGCCAGCCGCTGGGGGCTGGTCTGGCCGCCGCTGGCGTTCGCCGGGGTGCTCCTCGTCACCCAGCCCTGGGCGGGGCTCACCGATGGGGTGGGCATCGCGTTCGCGCTCGCCGCCGGCATCTGCTGGGGGTCGTACATCCTCCTCACCCAGCGCATCGGTCAGCGGTTCCACGGAGTCACCGGCCTCGCCGTCTCGATGCCGGTCGCTGCCCTGGCCACCACGCCGCTCGGCCTCGCGCAGGCGCACGGGCACCTCACGCCGATGGTCTTCCTCGCCTGCCTCGGGCTCGCGCTGATCCTCCCGGTCATTCCCTACACGCTGGAGCTGCTCGCGCTGCGCCGCCTCGATGCCGGCACGTTCGGCACGCTGATGAGCGTCGAGCCGGCCGCGGCCGCGCTGGTGGGCGCGGTCATGCTCGGCCAGGTTCCCGGCTGGGGTCAGGCCCTCGGCATCGCGTTCGTCACCGCCGCCGCCATCGGAGCGGCGCGGACCGGCCGTGCCACGGAACCGTCCGCCGAGGCCGCTGCCCCGGCGCCGGGCTGAGTGCTTCGCCACGGTGCCGAGCGCGGCCAGGCCTGTCCCGGCAGTGACCTGCAGCTCCCGGCCCGCGCGGGTCCATCCCGCGGCTTCCCCGCGAGCACTCGTGCAGGCCCGTCCGACCAGCGCGCACACCGGCGCCGCTCGCCGCGGGCGCGCGACCACCCGGCGCTCTCCCCGGACGCTCGAGCCGTCATCCGCGAGCGCTCCGGGGCGCCCGACCGTGCTACACCCGTCTTCAGTGGCAGCCGTCACACTCCTCGTCACGGGCGTCCCGGGTCGCATGGGCTCGGCCGTCGTGCGCGCCGCGGCCGAGGAGCCCTCCGTGAAGGTCGTCGGCGCCGTCGCCCGTCCCGGCACTGCCTCTCGCGGGCGCGACGTCGGCACGCTCTCCGGCGTCACGGCGCTGCACCTGCCACTCCGCGACGATTTCTCCGCCGCGCTCATGGAGGTCCGGCCCGACGTGGCGGTGGACTTCACCAACCCCGAATCCGCCACCGACTTCGCCGACACCTGCGCGCGCCTGGGCGTTCCCTTCGTGACCGGCACCACCGGGTTCACCCCCGTCCAGCGCGAGCGGCTCGACCGCGCTGCGGCCCGCATCCCGGTCGTCATCTCGCCGAACATGTCGGTGGGCGTGCACGTGATGCTCGAGGCCGCCTCCCTCCTCGGCCGGGTCCTCGGAACGGGGTGGGACGCCGAGGTCCTCGAGCTCCACCACCGCCTGAAGAAGGACGCCCCGAGCGGCACCGCCCTTCGCCTCGCCGAGGTGGTCGCCAAGGCTCGCGGGCAGGACGCCGGGGTAATGCGCCTCGTCCGCGCCGGTCAGGTCGGCGAGCGCCCCCCGGGAGAGATCGGCGTGCAGACGCTCCGCGGCGGCGACGTCGTCGGCGAGCACACCGTCTTCTTCCTCGCCCCCGGCGAGCGCATCGAGCTCAGCCACCGCGCCACCAGCCGCGACCAGTTCGCCAAGGGCGCGCTCCGCGCCGCGCTGTGGGTCCGCGGCCAGCCTCCCGGCCAGTACGGGATGCGGGACGTGCTGGGGCTGTGACCGCCGCGGCGAACGCCGAGGAACCCGTCTACGTCGGGCTCGGTGCGAACCTCGGAGACCCCGAGCGGACGCTCGCCGCCGCGGTCGAGGAGATCTCCAACCTCCCGGACGTCGACCTCCGCCGGCGCTCGTCCCTCTATTCCGCGGCGCCGGTCGGGCCCTCCCAGCCGGAGTTCCGGAACGCCGTCGTCTCCCTCGTCACCCGCCGCACGCCTCGAGCGCTCCTGGCCGCCCTCCTGGACATCGAGCGGGCACACGGCCGCGTCCGCGCCGAGCGCTGGGGGCCTCGCGTCCTCGACCTCGACATCCTCCTCTGGGGCGAGCGCGTGGTGGACGAGCCCGGCCTCCACGTTCCACACCCGGAGCTGCACCGCCGCCGCTTCGCGCTCGAGCCTCTGGCGGAGCTGGACCCCGGGGCCCGCCACCCCGTTCTCCAGAAAACGGTCGCCGAGCTGCTCGCCGGCGTGCGAGATCAGCCCGTGCAGCGCCTCGATTCCCCGCTGTGGAGACCTCGATGACGATGGCAGCAACCGCCCTGGCGCTCCTGCTCGCCCAGGGACAGCCGCTTCCCCCCGGACACCCGCCTCTCGGCGGCGGCGCGGCGCCGGCGGCTGGCCAGCCGTCATCCGGCGACTCCACCCTCCCGCCGGGCCATCCGGCGGTCGGCGCGGGCGCGCAGCCGTCCGGCTCGCCGAACGCCGGAGACGGCACGCTCCCACCCGGCCACCCTTCGATCCCCTCCGGCGCTCCGGCCAGCAGCGAGGGACTCCCCGCGGGTCACCCGAGCGTCGCGCCGGGCGTGGCCCCGCCGACGTCCGACGAGCTGATCCGGCGGATGGACTCCACCCCTGACCTCAAGACGCGGCCCAAGCCCTACGAGGTCTCGGCGGCGATCGGCAAGCTCTTCTACGGGCGCGCCCGCTGGGCCGACGCGCGCGACTTCTTTCTCCAGGCCGAGAAGACCGCCGAGCCGGTGCGCTCTCTCTTCCTCGAGCAGAGGAAGCGGGTGAAGGGCGAGCTCCCCGACCCGTCCGCCTCCGGCTGCCGCCTCGCGAGCGACATGGCGGTGGACACCGTCGCCGGGAAGGCCCGAGCGCTCGCCGTCCAGAAGCAGCCCGGGCCCGCGGCGGCGTGCGCGCGAGAGGCGCTGGGTCCGGTGCTCGACTCCACGGCCCTCCTCGGGAACACCCTGGCGCTGACCGGAGACCCGAAGGGCGCGCTCGCCGCCTACGAACGAGTGCTCCAGGTCCAGCCTCGCAACGCGACCGCCCTGTACGGCCACGGCTCGGTCACCTTCGACGTGAGGGGCGACGACGTCGCGGCGCTGAAGACGGCGCGGAAGGAGCTGCTGGCCTCCGCCGAGCTCACTCCCGGCACCTCGCAGGCTTCCTCGGCCCGGGCGCTCGCCGAGCGCATCGACAAGGTCGTCGCCGCCGGAGGGGCCACGAAGTTCGCGCGCCAGCAGGCGCAGGCCCGCGCCGACGGCAGGCCAGCCGTTGCCGCCGCCGCCTCTGCACCGCCGATGGCCGCCGCCGCGCCGCCGCAGCCCGGACCGATGGCCACCGGGCCCGCCTCGCCTCCGCAGCTCAGCAAGGAGACGATCGAGGCGTTCCAGAAGACGGAGGTCACGCCCGAGATGCAGGCCAACTTCGCCCGCCTCATCGAGGATGGCGAGGCGAAGCTGGTCGTCAACAAGTACCAGGACGCCCTCGACAACTACCGCCAGGTGATGCCCTTCCAGCCCAACAACCCACGGCTCCGGGCCGGGATGGCCTGGGCCCTGGTGGGGCTGCAGCGCCAGCCGATGGCGGACAACGTCTGGCGGGTCGCGGTGACGTCGGATCCCGCGGCGGTGGACGCGCTCGGAGATCGCCTGTCGAAGGCGGGCAACAAGGACGGCGCGCGCGCCCTGTGGACCAAGCTGCAGGCCAGCGCTCCCGACTACGCCGCGAGCTCGGGCGTGCAGAAGAAGCTCAGCGGCTCGCCCTGAGCTCCGCCGTTCCGGGGCTCGTTGCTCCCGGAACCTCCTTCACCGTCGCCGGTCCGGCCAGCGTTGGCACGGCGAACGTGACCTCGTCCCGTCCGAGGAACTGCGCCGGTCCGTCGAGCAGGGCCAGCAGCCCTCGCCGGCGCATCCACGCGACCGACAGGGTGAGGAGCGCCGCGGACGTGGCCATCACCACCCGGAGCCCCAGATGGTCTCCGAGCCAGGAAAGGGCGAGCAATCCCGACGCGTAGCCTGCGCCGAGGACCATCGTGTAGAGGCTGCTCACCCTCGCCTGGAGGAGGCGCGACACCCGGCTCATGCAGGTCGCGTTCACTCCGGTGAGCGTGGAGAGGTACGCGCCCCCGAGCATCGCCACCAGCAGCACCGCCATCCAGAATCGCGGCACCAGCCAGTACGCCGTCGCGACCACGCCGAGGGTGAGCGTCATCCTGCTCACCAGGCGCCGGCGCCCCCAGCGGTCGGCGAGGGTGCCGGTGAGCACCGCGGCAGCGATGGCTCCCACACCCTGGGCCGTCGCGAGCAGGGACGTCCCGGCCGCTCCGTGCCCGAAGACCGTGATGGCGTACACAGGGATGAGGGCGATGAACGGCGCGACCAGCACCGAGATGAGGCAGGTCAGCACCAGCGCGGTTCGGATGCCGGCGTCCTCGCGCGCGACCCGGAAGCCGGTGACGATCTCCGCCCAGATGTGGTCGTGCTCGTGGTGCTCGTGCTTGGGCGGCAGCTGGACCAGCACCAGCGACACCAGGACCGCGACGAAGCTCGCCGCGTTGCAGAAGAAGGCCGTCGCCAGACCACCGGCGGCCATCGCCACTGCGGCCAGCGACGGGCCGATGATGCGGCCGAGGTTGTACTGGGCCGAGCTGAGGCTCAGCGCGGAGAGGAGGTCCTCGGCGGGAACGAGCTCGGCGAGCAGCGACGAGTACACCGGAGCGACGAGCGCGTTCACGCACCCGGCGAGGAAGGCCAGCACCGCCACAGTGGGCACCGACAGCCGTCCGGTCAGGGCGAGCACTGCCAGCACGGCGGCGATCAGCGTCTGCGCCGTGGTCAGGACGGAGAGAAGCCGCCGCCGGTCGGTCCGGTCGGCCAGCGCTCCGGCCAGCGGCCCCAGCACCAGCGTGGGCAGGTACATGAGCGCTGCCACCGTGCCGGTCCAGCCGGCGCGCCCGGTCGCCTCCGTGACGTAGACGCCGACCCCGATGGTCTCCATCCACGTGCCGACGTTGGAGATGAAGGCGCCCAGCCAGAAGCGGACGAAGTTCGGATGGCGGAACGCGCGAAGCGAGGACAGTCTGTCCTGCCTCTCGCGCGCGGGGCGAGCGACGGCGAGATCCAAGGGAAGGTGACCGGAAGCAAGTGTACTCCGTCGGCCGGTGCACCGCAGGCACAGTCCAGGCGTGTTCCGGGCCCATCGAAGGCTTGCAGCGCAGGGAGTGTCCCTGGCAAGCAGGGAGGTCCGGAGCCCACCCGTGCTCGCCTTCGTCGACACGCCGCATCCTCCTCATCCTCGTCGCCGTGCGGTTCGCGGGCCGCTCATCGCCCTCGCCGGGGCGATCGCGCTCTACGTCGCGCTCTGGGTCGTTCCCTGGCGGCTGCATCCGTCCACCGGCCGGGGTGCGCTCCGGGTCTACCAGGTGCGACAGGACGGCCGGCTCGAGCCGGTGGCCGAGGGAGGGACGGTGCCCGTCGGCGCGACGCTTGCCTTCTCGGTGACCTCGGAGCGCGAGGCATCGGTCGTCATCCTCGCGCTGTACCCACGACGGGTGCTGCTGGCGAGCCCCACCCAGCCGGCCACTGGCGCGATCGAGCGCGTGAAGCCCGGGAGCTCGACGATGCTTGCGGACCGACCTCGGGTCGACGGTCCGCCCGGTCAGCTGCGCTTCCTGGCGGTGTTCTGCAAGAGCGCCCTCCCGCCGGAGACCATCTTCAAGTCCGGACAGCGCGCGCTCGCGGTGGCCCAGGGAGATCCGGATGGCGTGAAAACCCTGGACCTCGGGTGCGGCGAGGCATTCGCCGGGACCCGGGTGACCCCCGCCTCACCCTGAGTCGATCGCGGAGCGCGGCCGCCGTGACTCAGATGAGCCGCGCGGCGAGCAGGTCCTGGACGTCGATGAGCCCCACCGGGTGCCCCTCGGCGTTCACCACCGGGAGCTGGTCGACGTGGGCCTCGCGCATCAGCGCCGCTGCGGTCAGCGCCAGGTCCTCGGGCGACACGCAGCGCGGGTGGTGTCCCATCACCGCGGAGACCGGCATGGTGAAGTCCGTCTTCCCCCGCTCGACCATCCGCCTCAGGTCACCGTCGGTGAAGATCCCCACCAGCCGGCCGGCGGCGTCGATGACGTTGGTGGCGCCCGGACGGCCCGGGGTGTTGGTCATCACCACCACCGCCTCATGGAGCGGAGCGTCGGCGCGGACCACCGGATTGGCCTGACCGGCGCGCATCACCTCGAGCACCCGCATCACGCTCCGTCCCAGCTTCCCGCCGGGGTGGAGCGCCGCGTACTCCTCGCTGCTGAACTGGCGGGTCTTGAGGAGCGTCATCGCCAGCGCGTCCGACACCGCGTGCAGCGCCGCAGAGCTCGCGGTGGGAACCAGGCCCAGGGGACAGGCCTCGGGGATGGCGCCGACGTCGAGCACCACGTCGGAGCCGCGGGCCAGCGGCGAGTCGCCGTCGCCGGTGATGGCGATGACCTGCGCACCCAGGCGGCGGAGGGAGGGCAGCAGCCGCACCAGCTCCTCGGTGGACCCGCTGTTGGAGAGGGCGAGCACCACGTCCCCGCGGCTGACCCGGCCGAGGTCACCGTGGAGCGCCTCGGAGGGGTGGAGGTAGAGCGAGGGCACCCCGGTGGAGGCGAGGGTGGCGGACAGCTTCTGGGCGATGAAGCCCGGCTTGCCGAGCCCGGTGACGACGATGTGACCCTCGCAGGCGCGCATCAGCTCGAGGGCGCGGATGAAGCTCGCTCCCAGCCGTCCCTTGGCGCCGAGGATTGCCGCGGCCTCGGCGTCGAGCACACCGCGCGCGTACGCGAGCGCGTCGGTCCGCTGCGCGGCCCTCCTCCGCGACGACGGGGGACGGGAGCGCACGCGGGAGGAGGGTCGGGTGACGGGGCGTCGCATCGAACGAGCTTGAGCCGCTCATAGCCCGGGCGGCCGGGGGAGGCCAGTCCTCCCGAGGGGGCGGCCGAGGTGGAGCTCGTGCTAGGTCGAGCACCGCACCGACGAGGCTGCGCGTCGCGTTCACTTCCTTGCGAACCCTCCTCACCCTCGTCCTCTTCGCCGTCACGCTCGCCGCGGTCGTGCTCCGGCCCCGGGGCATCGCCGCCGGGTGGTGGACCTGCGGCGCGGCGGCCATCGCGCTCGCGGCTGGCCTCGTTCACCCGGGTGAGGTGTGGGCGCTGGTGCTGGTCGCGAAGGAGGCACTCCTGTTCCTCCTGGCGCTCCTCGTCCTGTCCGCGCTGCTCGAGGCGAGCGGCTTCTTCGAGTGGGCGGCGGTGCTCGCGGCGCGGTCGGCCGGAAGCGGAGCGGGGCTCCTCCGAAACTTGGTGTTGCTCGGCGCGCTCATCACCATCGTCCTCTCTTTGGACACGACCGCGGTGATCCTCACCCCGCTCGTCGTGGCCGCGGTGCAGCGCCTCGAGGTGCCGGCCCGCCCCTACGTGCTGGTCTGCGTCTTCGTCTCCAACGTCGCGTCGCTGCTGCTCCCGGTGAGCAACCTCACCAACCTCCTCCTCGCCGCGCACGTGCCTCCGGCGCGCTTCGCTGCGGCGATGGCGCTCCCGCAGCTGCTGGTCCTCCTCGTGCTCTGGGCAGGGCTGCGTCTCGCGTGCCGGCGAGAGCTCGCGGGCTCGCTCGACACGGGGCGGCTGCCGCCCGCGGCGACGGTGGTCGCGGACCCGCCGTTCTTCCTGGCTGCCTGCGGAGTCCTGGTGCTCCTGGTGCTCGGCTACTTCGTGGGTCCGGCGCTCGGGGTCCCGGTGTGGCTGACGACGTTCGCCGGGGTGGGGGTGCTCGCGCTGGTGGGGCTCGCGCGGCGGCGGGTCGGACGGAACGGGGTGCACCACCTCTCGCTGGGCGTCTTCCCCTTCGTCGTGGGCCTGTTTGCGCTGGTGCAGGCGGTGGAGAACCTCGGGCTGGCCCGTCCGCTGGTCCGCTGGCTCGCCGAGCCGCGTCCGCCGCTCCTGGGGCTCGGTGCGATCGCCGGCGTGGCGAGCATCGCCTCCAGTGCGCTCAACAATCTGCCGGCCACGCTGCTGATGCGGTCGGTGCTCGGTGCGCTGCAGGCGCCGGAGCGCGGGATGCACGCCGCGCTCATCGGTACGAACATCGGGAGCTGCCTGACGCCGCACGGGACCCTGGCGACCCTGCTGGTCCTCGCGGCAGCCGCGCGACGAGGAGCCGATCTGCCGCCACTCGAGGTGGTCAAGGTCGCGCTCTGGCTCGTCCCGGTGATGCTGGTCGCCGGGCTTCTCGGGCTGTGGGCGGTCGGGTGAGTGCCCGCGAGCCGACCATCGCCGGCTGCTGCGTCCCCGGGCGGCGGGCGCGCGTGGAGACTAGCTTGCGCACGTCCATGACACGCTCTCTCGACCGGCTCGCGGCCCTCGTCGCGCTTCTCCCCTGGCTCGTGACCTCCGCAGCGCAGCCCAGCGTCTCCCGCGGCGCGACCTTGTTCCAGGGGCGATGCTCGGTGTGCCACACGGTCGAGCCGGGCGTGGCCGGGGGGCAGGGACCCAACCTCCGCGGGGTCGTCGGACGGAAGGCGGCCGCCACCGATTTCTCCGACTCGGCCGCGCTCAGCCGCTGGGGACGCACCTGGACGAACGAGCTCCTCGACAGGTACCTGACCAACCCCGGCGCGCTCGTGCCCGGAACGACGATGGTGGTGCGGGTTCCCGAGGGGCGCGACCGCGCGGACATCGTCGCCTACCTGGCGTCCTTGAAGGCGGTTCCCACGTCGGGGGCGGCGGCGCCGGTTGCGGTGCCGGACGCGGGCGTCCCGGCATCGCCCCGGGCGGCCACGGCACCACCCGTCGCCCCGGACGGCGGGGTGCTCACCGGCGCGGCCGCGTTCGGCGACTGGCGGTCGGACGCGCCGGGTGTCCGCAGGCTCATCCGGGTGGAGGACCTGCCCGGGCCCTTCGCCACCGGCTCTGCGCGCAATAGCCCGCGGGTGGTGCCGCGTCCGGCAGACGTCGTTCCGCGCGCGCCGGAGGGTTGGCGGGTCGACCTCTTCGCCGACCGCCTCGAGGAGCCGCGGCAGATCCTTGTCGCGCCGGGGGGCGACGTCTTCATCGCCGAGACCGCTCCCGGTCGCATCCGCGTGCTGCGGGCGAAGGACGGAGCCACCCGGGCCGAGCAGCGCTGGACCTTCGCCGACGGCCTCGACGGGCCCTTCGGGATGGCCTTCTACCCGCCGGGGCCCTCGCCGGAGTGGCTCTACGTCGCCGAGAACAACCGGGTGGTGCGCTTCCCCTACCGGAACGGGGACACCACCTCGCGCGGCCGCTCGGAGGTGGTCGTCTCGGATCTCTCGCCTACCACCGGCGGCCACACCACGCGCGACGTCGTGTTCTCGCTCGACGGCAAGCGGATGTTCGTGTCGGTGGGGAGCCAGTCCAACGTGGCCGAGGGCATCGGCAAGAAGAGCCCGGACCAGATCCGGGCCTGGGAGTCGGAGCACGGCCTCGGTGCGACCTGGGGCTTCGAGGAGCGCCGCGCGGACGTGCTGGTCTTCGACCCGCAGGGAAAGGGCGGCCGCATCTTCGCCACCGGCCTCCGCAACTGCGTGGGGATGGCCGTGCACCCGACCACCGGCGACCTGTGGTGCTCGACCAACGAGCGCGACGGCATGGGCGACGACCTCGTCCCCGACCACGTCACCCGGGTGAAGGAGGGCGCGTGGTACGGGTGGCCCTGGTACTGGCTCGGGAACCACGAGGACGCGCGGCTGAAGGGACAGCGGCCCGACCTGGCGGGAAAGGCCACGGTGCCGGACGTCCTCATCCAGTCGCACTCGGCCTCGCTGGGGATGACCTTCCGCGAGGGCGACGGCTTCGCCGCCGAGCACGGCTCGTGGAACCGCGAGCGGCGCACCGGGTACAAGGTCATCCGCATCCCGACGCGCGATGGCGTGCCCACCGGGGAATACGAGGACTTCCTGACCGGGTTCGTCGTGGACCAGCGCAGCGTCTGGGGGCGCCCGGTGGGGGTGGCGGTGGCCCACGATGGCGCGCTCCTGGTGACCGACGACGGCAGCGGGACGGTCTGGCGTGTCGCGCCGGGAGCCCGCGCGGCGTCCCGGTGAGCCTCGACGGAGGCGCGCCGCGGCGCCCGTGCGCGAGCGGACGCATCCTCCGATTCGGGGTGGGCGGCTGACGGCGGGCCGTGCTCTTCTGCCTGCGTGCGCCGGCGCGTCTTCGTTGTCACAGGCGAGTACGGGAGCAATCCCCGGTTCCTGACCCCGGGCCGGCGCTCGACGGAGTTCCTCTCCGAGCCCGCGCCCGAGCCCGAGGCCGCCGAGCTCGCCCGGCTCTTCTTCCGCTACCCGAACCGCAGCGACGATGGCCGGGCGCGGCGGGCCGACTGGGAGCGTGACTTCGGCCTCTCCGAGCCGGTCACGCTCACCGACCTGCTGGCCTCGGCCGGGCATCGCGCGCTCTCCAGCCTCCACGCGCTCCTCGGTGACCGGAGCTATCGCGCGACCTGCGAGCGGGTGACGGACCTCTTCGTCACCTGCATGCCGGGACTCGACCCGAACGAGCGGATGAACGTGGGGCTCGTGCCCCAGACGCTCCAGGCGCTGCTCCACCTGTCGCGGCGGGCGCGGTGCCAGTTCCTCGCCGGCACGTCCGACAGCGGCGCGTGGGCGTTCGCGCAGGCAGTGCGTGCCGCGCGGTCCGCCGAGCGCGGGGCGACCGTGCTGGTCGTCGCGGGGCAGATCATCCCCTCGGGCTACGCCTCGCAGTACCAGATCCGGACCGTGCTCGGTGACCTCGACCAGGCGCGCGGGCTGGACATGCTGGTCGTCGGGGATCTCCTGATGGACTGCATGCGCCGCAACCTGGGGCTCTCCCGTCAGACGGTGGAGGCGGCCCTGTCCACCGTCTCGATGCGGAAGTTCCAGACGGCCGGAGGCTACCCGGCGGCGATGCTCTCGGGACGGCTGCCGAGACGTGCGACCCGGCGAACTCCCTACTTCGACGGCGACGACATCGCCGCCCCCTGCTGCGGCGCCGCGGCGACGCTGGTCACCTCCGACGAGGAGCTCGTGGCGCAGGTCCTCGCCAGCCGCTCTCCGCGACACGCCGGTTCGCCAGTGGTGGAGGTGCTCGGGGTCGGCGAGGGAAGCAGCAACCCGAGCTTCCTCGAGCGACAGTCTCCGGTGATCTTCGCCACCGCCATCCGCGAGGCCTTCGCCGCGACGGCGGACGATGCCGGGGTCCGGCCGGCGACCTTCCCCGGCTCGGGCTTCGCGGTGGTGCACGACGCCTTCCCCAGCATCGAGCTCGCCTTCCTCCTGGCGATGGGACTCGAGTGGCACCGGGCGGTGGAGCGGATCCGCGATGGATGGAGCAACCCCTACGGCGGACTCCTCACCTTTGGACACGCGCTGGGCGCCTCGGGGCTGGTCCAGGTGAACAAGACCCAGCACATCTTCAGCGGGGACCGCCGGCACCTCCGGCCGATTCCCTCGGGCCCGGGTCCGATCCCGGGCACGCTGGCCTTCACCACCTCGGTGGGCGGGCCGCTGTCGCACATCGTGGTGTCGCTGTTCCGCGGAGGAGACGGCGAGCTGCCCCAGCGGGGTCGCACCAGCCCCTCGGCGGAGTGGGTGGAGCGCCGCCGGAAGCTGCGCCGTGCGTTGCCGGTTCACCTCGCCCGGGTGGAGCGCACGCTCGCCGGTCGTGGCCGAGCGATGCTGGTGGAGGGTGTGACCTACGTCAGCATCCGGAGCTGCCTGCGGGCGCTGAAGCCGCAGGACATCGCGGAGCTCACCTTCGATGGCATCGAGACCCTGATCCGATCCGAGCACCTGGAGGAGGTCCGTCTCCGGCTCCGCTCGCTGGTCTCGCTCGTCGTCGCCGAGGCCGAGCGGCTGTCGTCCCTGTTCGACGTCTTCCGGGTCCTCACCGACGAGCTGGTGGCGATGGGCGAGGAGTGGAGGCAGTCGCGCTGGTTCTCACCCGAGGCGGCCGCCATGCCCCCCGCGCGGCTCACCGAGCGCCTCAAGGAGGCGTTGCGGGTGCCGCTGGCGGTGCTCTGCGTGCGCGAGCAGGGGCGAGTGCGCCGGGTGGTGCAGTTCCTCCCCAGGAGCGGGCTCGGGTACGAGGCGCTGGAGGGCGTGGATCTCCTCCTCGAGCGCGGGGAGGAGCTGCGGCCGGTCGACGGACCCGACGCGGCGCTGCTCGTGCCGTGGTGGAACGCGCACGCGCGGCGTCGCGACACGACGCCCGTTCCGGTGGGAACCGGGGCGGACCGGCTCGAGGCGCTGCTCGGGCCGGGAGGAGAGTCGGTCGACGAGACACCCGCGGACCTCGTGCTGCTTCGCGAATGGGCGCTGCCCGAGCCACGACCGTGGGCGACCGAGCTGGTCGAGGCGTCCGGGTCGCGTCCGGTGCTCCGGGCGGTGGCCTACGTGGCGCAGGTGGTCCCTCCCGCACCGGACCGGCTCGCGGCCGCGCAGGAGGCGCTGGCCGAGGCTGCGCGCGAGGCGCAGGGCTGGCTCGGTGCGTGGCGGGTCGCGTTCGCCCAGGCGGGGAACCGGCTGTGGATGACCGGCGCATCGGCCGGGGCCAGCGACGCGACCGACGTGCTGCGGTTCGCGCGGGAGGTGGCCCGGGCGACGGCGGTGTCAGGGGTCCGGGTGCGGGCGGCGCTGGCGACCGGCTCGGGGGTGCTGTTCGACGACGTGCTCGGCCGTCCGGCGGTGGCGTCGGACGTGACCGCGCGGGCGATCGACGCGCTCGGCGTCCTCGACCGCTCGATTCCCGCAGGAGCGCCGGGTCCCGGCGCCGTGCTCGCGCTCACCATGTCCGAGGTGGATGGACCCCTCGGCGACGCGGAGACCTCCGGGTGGCACACCGCCGCGACCACCGAAGGCGTGCGGCTGTTCGTCCTCGAGTGATCCGTCAGGGCGCGCTGGCCACGCTCGGGGCCTGGGGCGTCGCCTGCTGCGGGGCGTCGGCCGTCGGGCCCGCGGCGCAGGTCACGGTGAGGTGCATCGGGGTGTAGATCTGGATGGTGAAGAAGGCCACCAGCGCGTTGAGGAAGGAGTGCTCGGTTTCGACCTTCGAGACTCCGTTGGTGCACTTGCTCTGCGCCTCGATGGGCTCCGGAGGAACGAGCCCGAAGACGAAGGAGCTGGCCCACTCCTTCTCGATCTTGTCGTTTCCGGGCTTCATCCCGGACTCGATGGAGGCGTGATAGCAGCCGGCGGACAGCAGAAGGAGTGCGGCGAGCGTCTTTCGGGACATCGGGGCCTCCCTTGAGGGTGAGAACCTGCGATCCCCCATGCGCGGGACCGCCCCGAGAACCGTCACCGGCCCGGCCGGGCACCCGTTGCCCCTCGCTAGTCCAGGGACGCGACCGCCGACAGGACGAGGCCGAGCAGCATGACGAGCGTCGACCCGGCGAACCAGCGCAGCGTCTTCCGGTACACCGCGGGCTGGTCGTCCTCGATCTGCAGCGACCGCCAGAGGGTCACCAGCTGACCGAGGACGGAGAGCCCCATCAGGAATGTCGAGACGATGGCGGTGGGGTGCCACTCGCCCTCGAGCTCGAAGCTCCAGAAGCGAAGGAAGACGAGCGAGAAGCCGAGGACCACGGTGATGGCGGAGATGACGCCCTGCCGGTAGCCGGCGGGCAACCCACGCGGGGATGTGCCTCCGTCCTGGCTCCCGCCGGGAGGCGAATCATCGCTGGACATGAGCCGCGCATTCTGACGACGGCCTCACGGCAGGTCCAACGCCTCCCGAGCGGTCCGCTCCGGGTCGGGCGCTCGCTCCCGGGCGCGGGCCCGCGCCTCGAGCCTCGGGAACGCCCGGCGGAAGAGGAGGGTGCAGAGGAGGCAGCCCACCCCGGAGAGCGCAAAGGCGTGGATCGGCCCGAGGAGGGTGGCGAGGGTCCCGAGCAGCAACGCCCCGACCGGCGCTCCACCGAAGAAGGCCACGGCGTAGAGACTCATGACCCGGCCGAGCATCTCGTCCGCGACCAGGGTCTGCACGCGGGTGTTGATCGATGCCCACATCACCATCAGGGACATCCCCACGACGAACAGGATGGGGACCGCGACGAACAGCCGGGGCGCTGCCTCGAGCGCGATCAGACCCGCGCCGACGCCGAAGCCGCAGCGGACGATCCACCTCTCGAGGCCGCGGACGCTCTCCCGCCGAGCCAGGAGCAGCACGCCGACGAGCGCGCCGGCCCCGGCCGCGCCCATGAGAGCCCCGAGCGCGTGTGGCCCACCTTGGAAGGCACCGATGGCGACCGCCGGGAGCAGGGCGGAGTAGCCCCCCGCGAGGACGCTCACCGCGGCGAGGAGGAGGAGCAGGGCCTCGACCAGCGGCAACCGGTGCACGTAGCGCAGACCCTGGCGCAGCTCGGACAGGACCCGCCCTCCGGCCGTCCGGACCGGCTGAGGGGCGACGCGCATCGCCAGCAGCGAGGCGATGACGGCCAGGTAGCTCGCCGCGTCGACGGCGAAGCAGCCACCGACGCCCACGACGGCGACGAGCGCAGCGGCGACCACGGGCCCGATCAGGCGGCCGGCGTTCACCAGGGAGGAGTTCAGGGCGATGGCGTTGGGGAGGTCGGCGCGGTCCTCCACCATCTGACGGACGAAGGACTGGCGGGCCGGCATGTCGAAGCCGTTGATCACTGCCTGGAACGCGCCGAGCGCCATGAGGTGCCAGACGGTCATGAGGCCGGTCAGCGCGAAGAAGGCCAGCAGGGCCGACTGCAGCATCGCGAGCGCCTGGGTGACGATGAGCGTGCGGTGTCGGTCCCAGCGATCGACCAGCACCCCGGCGACCGGCGCGATGAGCGAGGTGGGCGCCTGGCTGAAGAAGGCAACCAGGCCGAGCTGCAGGGCCGAGTGCGAGAGCGCATAGGTCTCGTAGCCGATGGCGAAGCGCGTGAGCCAGGTGCCGATCAGCGACGTGCCCTGCCCGAAGAAGAACAGCCGGTAGTTCCGGTGACGCATCGCGCGCCCGATGCGGGGGCGACGAGGAGCGGCGAGCGCTGCGACGGCGGTGCTCACGGAGGGAGCCTCGCCAGCACCTCGGCGGTGGTGCCGGTCTCACCGATGCGGGGGAAGATGCGCTCGATGCTGTTGCGGTGCGCGTCCGCCGACGAGTCGGTCATGGCGTCGACCGCGAGCGTGACGTTGTAGCCGTGCTCGAACGCGGCGCGGGCGGTCGTCTCCACCCCGGCGCTGGTCGAGATGCCGCACAGGACGAGCTGGGTGACCCGGCGCCGTCGAAGCTGGAGGTCGAGCGGCGTGCCGTGGAAGGCACCCCAGGTGTACTTGGTGACCAGGACGTCGTCCGGGTCTCGGCCGAGCTCGGGGACGAGCTCGAACCACTCCGGCGAGGCGGGGAATGCGGTCACCCGGGCCTCGGTCCGACCCGGAGCGCGGCCGGCCACGTTCACCAGCACGACGGGGAGCTTGCGCCGGCGGAACGCGTCGGCGAGGGCGGAGGCGTTCGCGACGACCTGCTGGACCGGGTGCGCGGTGGGGAGGCCGACGACGCCCCGCTGGAGGTCGATGACGACGAGGGCGGTGACGGGATCGAGCGAGGTGAGGGGCATGGCGGCTCAGGGCTGGTGGCTCTTGGACTCGGTGACCCGGCGGAGGAGCTCGAGCGACGCGAGGAGCCGGCGCTGCTCGGGGACGTCGAGCTCGGTCTCGATGGCCCGGGCGAGCCAGGTTCGCCGTCTGGCGCGGGCCTCGGCCAGGACGCGGCTCCCCTCACGGGTGAGGGAGACGAGCTTCCGCCGGCCGTCGGAGGGGTCGTCGCTCCGGGCGACCAGTCCGTGCTCCTCGAGCTCGGCGACGGAGGCGCCCATGGACTGTGGCGTCATGAACTCGGCCCGGGCCAGATCGGCCGTGGTCATCGCGCCGTCCGTGTCGAGACGGCGGAGGACGGAGACGAGCGGGCGGGCATAGAGCGGCTCGCCCGACTCGGCACGGAGCCGCCGCATCAGCGCGCCGGCGACTGCCCGGAGCTCCTCGGCTGCCTGTTCGGCGGGGGTCACCCTCCGGATCTATCGACTGCAAGTCCAACTTGCAAGTCTAACTTCTAATCAGAAGGGCCTCCCTACAGCGCCGCCTCGCCGAGGAACTTCTCCTTCACGCGGGGATCCCCGAGCAGCGCCTTCGTCTGGCCGGACAGCGTCAGGTGGCCGGTCTCCAGGACGAACCCCCGGTTCGCCAGCGCCAGCGCCTGGTGCACGTTCTGCTCGACGAGGAGAACCGTCACCCCGCGGCCGTTGATCTCCCGGAGCGCGGCGAACACCTGCCGCACCAGCATCGGCGCGAGGCCCAGCGATGGCTCGTCCAGCATCAGCAGCTTCGGGCGTGCCATCAACCCCCGGCCGATGGCGCACATCTGCTGCTCGCCGCCGCTCAGGGTGCCGGCGTTCTGGCTCGCACGCTTCTCCAGGATGGGGAACATCTCCAGCACGGTCCGGAGCGTCTCGTGGCGGTGCGCGCGGGCCTCCTTGCCGTAGGCCCCCATGTCCAGGTTCTCGCGCACGGTCATCTGGGCCCAGAGCTGGCGCGCCTCGGGGACCAGCACCAGCCCGCGCTGCACCAGCTTGAACGCAGGCATGCCGGTGACGTCCTCGCCCATGAAGCGGATGGTCCCCCGTCGCGGTCGCAGGAGCCCGGCCACAGTCCGCAGGGTCGTGGTCTTCCCGGCGCCGTTCGCCCCGACCAGGGTGACGATCTCTCCGGGCTCCACGTCGAAGGAGACGTCCCACACCGCCTGGACGTCGCGGTAGAAGACGTCGATCCCCTGCACCTCGAGCGCCTTCACGCCCGCGCCTCCTCTTTGGTCTCGTCTCCGAGGTAGGCGGCGACCACGGCGGGGTCCCGGAGCACCTCGCCGGGCCGGCCCTCGGCGATCTTCTTCCCGAAGTTCAGGACCACCAGCCGGTCCGACAGTCCGGCCACCGCGTGGACGTGGTGCTCGATCATGAGGATGGTCAGCCCGCTGTCGCGCAGCGCGCGGACCAGGACCATCGCCTGCTGGATCTCCGCGGGATTCAGCCCGCCCATCACCTCATCGAGGCAGAGCACCTCCGGGCCGGTGGCGAGCGCGCGGGCGATCTCCAGGCGCTTCAGCTCGCCGATGCTCAGCACGCCCGCCTTGGCCTGTGCCCGGTGGACGAGCTGCGTCCGCCCCAGCACCTCGTCCACTCGCTCGCGCGCCTTCGACCCCCGGAGCCTCAGCCGACCGTAAAGCACGCCCACACGGATGTTGTCCGCCACCGTCATGTCGCGGAAGGGCTTCACGATCTGGTGCGTCCGGACCAGGCCGCGGGTGACGATCTGATCGTTGCGGAGCCCGGAGAGCTCCTCGCCGCGGAACCGGACGCTGCCCGTCGTGGGGTGGACCGCGCCCACCAGGCAGGAGAAGAGCGTGGTCTTCCCGGCGCCGTTGGGGCCGATGACGCTGAAGATCTCCTTCGGCTGCACCTCGAACGAGACCGTGTCGAGCGCGAGGAGCCCACCGAACCGCTTGCTCACCGAAGACACGGCGAGGATGGGAGCGCTCTCAGCCGGCACCGCGCGCCTCCGCGATCGCCGGGGTTCGCCGCCGGGGGAGCCTGGACCACAGACGCTCCCACAGGCCCATGATCCCCCGTGGCTCGAAGAGCATCACCACGATGAGCAGTCCGCCGTAGATGAAGAGGTACGAGTCGCGCAGCGTCGGGCTCGCCAGCAGCTTGATCTGCAGGTAGCTGAAGAGCATCGCCCCCACCACCGGGCCGGCCAGCGTCCCCATCCCACCGACGATGGGCATCAGCACGATGGTGAGCGACAGCCGGAAGTCGAAGACGCTCCCCGGGCTGATGTACTGGAAGTTGGTGGCGAACAGCCCGCCGGCGACGGCCACCAGCGCGGAGGAGATGGCGTGCGCCTCCAGCTTCACCCACGTCGAGTTCACGCCCAGCGCCTCGGCGCCGTCGATGTCCTGGCGGATGGCCTCCAGCGCCAGCCCGAAGGCGTTCTGCTGCAGCCAGGCCACGAGGGCCAGGGTCCCGAGCGCCAGCCCCACCATCGCGTAGTAGTTGGCGGTGAAGTCGAAGGTCCCCGCCGGCATCCGGAGGCCGCTCGAGCCGCCGGTGAAGTCGAGGCCGGAGGCGATGACCCGCACCGCCTCCCCGACGCCGATGGTGGCGATGGTGAAGTACGGACCGCGGAGGCGAAAGGTGGGAAGGCCCACCACCACGCTGAAGGCCGCTGCGAGCGCTGCGCCCACCGGAAGGGTCAGCCACGGCGACCATCCCGCCTGCGCCAGGAGCACCGTCGTGTACGCCCCGATGCCCACGAACGCCGAGTACCCGAGCGACACCTGCCCGGCGAATCCTCCGAGGAGGTTCCAGGCCGCGGCGAGCACGACGAAGAACGCCATGTTCCACAGGTCGTTCTGCGTCCCGCGCTCGGCGAACGTGGGCGCGAGCAGCAAGACGGCGGAGAACACGAGCCCGGGCAGCAGCGCCGGATGGCGACGGAGCAGGGCCATCATCGCGCCACCACACGACGGTCGAGCAGCCGCCAGAGCCCGGGCAGACCGCCCGGGGCCGCCACCAGCACCACCACGAGGAGGGTGAAGCTGATCGCGTCCTGGTACGAGACCGGAATCGAGGTGTAGGCCGAGGCGAAGTTCTCGATGAACGCCAGAACCAGCGCGCCCACCGCCACCCCGGTGAAGCTCTCCATGCCCCCGAGCACGATGATGCAGAAGGCCTTGAGGAGGAAGCTCCGGCCGAAGTCGGGCGTGAAGGCGTAGAGGGTGGAGAGCATGCTCCCGGCCATCGCCGCGAAGGCGGTGCCGATGCCGAAGGCGACGGCCGCGATCTGACCGGCGTTCACGCCGGAGAGCATCGCCGCGTCCCGGTTCTGGGTGACGGCGCGGATCGCCTTGCCGAGGAAGGTGCGGCGGAGCACGAGGTTCAGCCCCACCAGCGACAGGATGCTCACCACGAAGACCAGGATCTGCGGGATGCCGAACCGGCCGCCGAAGATCTGGACCGACTCCATCGTGTACGGGGTGAGGATCGACTGGGTGTCACCGCCCCAGATGGCGTAGGCCAGGTTCTGCAGCACCAGCCACACGCCGAAGAGGAGCAGGAGCGACTGCATCGAGGGGCCCGCGGACGATCGCGGGAGCCAGCGGATGACCGTCGCGTACAGCGCCATCCCGAGCAGGAAGAACGCCGGGGCGACGACCAGCATCGACAGGAACGGATCGAGCCCGAAGCGGTCGTTGAGCGCCCACGTCGCGTAGGCCGCGAGCATCATCAGCCCGGCGTGCGCCAGGTTGATGATCCGCATCACGCCGTAGATCACCGCCAGCCCGTACGACATGGTGGCGTACAGGCCGGCGGCCAGGAGCGAGTTCAGAGCGACGATCGCGAGCTTCTGCACCGCGCCTCCCGCCCCGATCGGGGTCCTACTTCGTGGGGATCGGCGCGACCGCCGGACCGGTCGCGTCCTCCTTCGGCCACACGAGGTCCACCTTCCCGCCCGGCTTGTTCTGGGTCACGACGAAGGGCACGTCGGCCTGACCGGTCTTGGTGAAGGACAGGACTCCTCCGGGGACGATGCTCTTCTCCAGCTTCAGCCCGGCGAGCGCCGCGCGGATCTTCTCCGGCTCGAGCGAGCCTGCCTTCGAGATGGCGGTGAGCAGCGCCCGCACCGTCTCGTACGCCATGGCGTGGTACCACTGCGGGTCGACGCCGCTCTCCTTCTTGTAGCGGGCGCTGAAGTCTTTGACCTGCGGGTAGGGCAGGAGATCCGACCACCAGCCGCTGGCGAAGATGTAATCGGTCGCCGGACCGAGCGCCTTGCGCGCCGCCGTGTCGGAGCCCCGGGCGCCGTGGGTCACCATCAGGTGGTGCAGACCCATCTGCGTGTACGTCCGGTGCATCGCGATGAAGTCCTCGAGGTGGGAGTCGGCCAGGAAGAGGTCCGTCTTCGCCTCGGCGACGCGCTGGAGCAGCGGGCGGTAGTCGGTGGTGTTGAGCTCGAACTTCTCCTGCACCGCCACCTTGTACCCGGGGTGGGTCTTGATGAAGTCGTTCACGCCCTTGGCGTAGTCGTTGCCGTGCTCGGTGTTCTCGGTGACCAGGGCGATGGTGAGCGGCGTCTTCAGCTTGCCTTGCTTCACCAGGTCGTCGAGGAACTTCATCTGCGTCTCGGCCAGGTGCTCCACGGGAGAGAGCGTGCCGAACACCCACTTGCTCCGGCCGAAGATGGCGGTCGCTCCGGCGCCGCCCGAGAGGTAGGGGACACCGTAGCGGTCCGGCACCACCGACTGGGCTTGCACGAGATGGGAGCCGTAGCCGCCGATGATGGCGTGCGACTTGTTCTGGGTGATGAGCTGCTCGACCAGCTGCGCGCTCTTCGCGGCGTCCGACGTGTCGTCGAGCAGCGAGAGGTTGATCTTCATCTTCTTGGCGCCGACCTGGATGCCGCCCGCGTCGTTGGCCTCCTTCACCGCGAACTCGGTGGCCTGCTTGTAGGCGCCGCCGATCTTCGATTCCTTGCCGGTGACCGGCAGCACCGCGCCGATCCGGATCTCGTCCTGGGCGCGCGCCGGAAGACCGAGCAGCACGACCGCGAGTGCGCCACACCAGGTCAATCGCACCATGTGACCCCTCCGAACGAAGCGGAATGTTTCAGCCGCGACCACGTAGCACGTCCCCCCGGGCAGCCCGAACCCGGAAAACATGCGACGGTCAAAACGGGTTGCGGATCGGGCAGTTGACGCGTAAATCGATCCGGTCGCCTGTCGCGCTGCGTCAAGCGTGAGCTGGGCCCATCTCAGGGGAGTCGTCGCGTGAAGATCCTGGTGACCGCCAAGCGGGTGGAAGACCCCGAGTCGAAGATCAAGGTGAAGGCCGACGGCTCGGGCATCGTGCAGGAGGGGCTCAAGTACAAGATCAACCCCTTCGACGAGATCGCGGTCGAGGAGGGTCTTCGCCTGGCTGCCAAGCACGGCGGCGAGGTGGTGGTGGTGAGCATCGGGGCCAAGGAGGTCCAGGAGCAGCTCCGCCACGCCCTCGCCATGGGCGCCACCAAGGCGGTCTGGGTGAACCACGCGGGCCCGCTGGATCCGATGTCCGCCGCGGCGCTGCTCAAGGGCGTCATCGAGCGCGAGAAGCCGGACCTCGCCATCCTCGGCAAGCAGAGCATCGACGACGACCAGAACCAGACCGGCCAGTACCTCGCCGAGTGGCTGGGCTGGAGCCAGGCGACCTTCGCCTCGAAGGTGGAGTCGCTGGAGAGCGACGCGGAGAAGGCGAAGACGCCGGCCGTCCAGGTCGCCGCCGACGGCAAGAGCGCCCAGGTGGTCCGCGAGGTCGACAACGGGCTCACCACGCTCACGGTCAAGCTGCCGGCGATCGTCACCACCGACCTCCGGCTCAACCTCCCGCGCTACGCCTCGCTCCCCGGGATCATGAAGGCGAAGAGCAAGCCGATCGACGAGCTCACCGCGGCCGCGCTCGGCGTCGATGCCACGCCCCAGGTGGAGGTCGTGAAGCTGTCCGCGCCTCCACCGCGCAAGGCCGGAGTCAAGGTCGGCGACGTGCAGGAGCTGTTCACCAAGCTCAAGAACGAAGCCAAGGTCATCTGAGGGAACGCGAGAGAGCCATGTCCACCGTCCTGATCGTCGCCGAGTCCCAGCCCGACGGGCATCTGCGCAAGGCCACCCTCCACGCGGTCGCCGCGGGCAAGGACCTCGCCCAGAAGACCGGAGCGTCGCTGCACCTTGCCGTGCTGGGCGAGAACCCCTCGGCACTGGCCGAGCAGCTGAAGCCGTACGGAGCGGCCGTCATCCACACCGTCGCCTCTCCGGCCTTCACCCACTACCTGGCCGAGTCGTACGCGCCGGCCGTCGCCGCGCTGGCCAGCTCCATCGGTGCGGACTTCGTGGGCGCCGCCGCCACCGCGCAAGGGCGAGATCTCGTTCCGCGGGTGGCTGCCCGTCTGAAGGCGGCGATGGCCTCCGACGTGCTCGCCTTCTCGGGCTCGGGGAGCGACTTGATATGGCGGCGCCCGATGTGGGCGGGCAGCGTCATCGCCGACGTGAAGCTCAAGACACCGGTGAAGGCGTTCACCGTCCGGACCACCGAGTTCTCCGCCGCCGCGCCCGGCGGCTCCGCTGCCGAGGTGAAGGCATTCCAGCCTCCGGCCGACGTCGCGAGCTCGCCCACTCAGTTCGTCTCCTTCAACGAGGTGAAGAGCGCGCGGCCCGAGCTGACCGAGGCCAGCATCGTCGTCTCGGGCGGCCGGGGGACCAAGGGCGACTTCAAGGAGATCGAGGCGCTGGCCGACGAGCTCGGCGCTGCGGTGGGCGCCTCCCGCGCGGTGTGCGACGCCGGCTGGGTGCCCAACGACCTTCAGGTGGGCCAGACCGGGAAGGTGGTCGCGCCCAAGCTCTACATCGCCGCGGGCATCTCGGGGGCCATCCAGCACCTTGCGGGCATGAAGGGCAGCAAGGTCATCGTGGCCATCAACAAGGATCCCGAGGCGCCCATCTTCCAGGTGGCCGACTACGGGATCGTCGCCGATCTGTTCAAGGTGCTCCCCGAGCTCCGCGCGGCGATCCACGGCTCGAAGTCGTAGTGTCGACCGAGGACGCACCTCCCGACGGCGACGCGGTCCTTCGCGCGCTGGGCATTCACCGTCTCCCGATGCCGGTGCCGTTCGCCGATGCGGGTGGACCGGTGAACGCCTACGCGATCGAGGATGGCCGCGGCGGAGTCCTCTTCTTCGACAGCGGCATCGGCACGCCGGAGGGCGTCGCGGCGCTGCGCACCGGCGCTGCCGCGGCGGGGATCGAGCTGCGCTGCTGCACCCAGGTGGTGGTGAGCCACGGTCACGTCGACCACTTCGGCAACGCCCAACTCCTGTCCGAGCTGAGCGGCGCGCCGGTGCGGCTCCATCCCGGAGACACCGAGAAGGTCGTGGGCGAGGACGTCTGGGAGATGCGCGCCCCCGCGTACACGACGTTCCTCCGCCGCCAGGGCGTGCCCGAGGACCAGCTGCCGCGCCTTCTGGCCATCGGGCGGCACAGCGGGAAGTACAGCCGCCGCGTTGACCCGGCCCGGGTCAAGCCGCTGACCGAGGGCGAGCAGCTCCGTGCGGGCAAGGTGAAGCTCGACGTCCTCCACCTGCCCGGACACACGCCGGGGCTGGTATGTCTCTGGGACGCCGAGCACCGGCTCCTCTTCGCCGACGACCACCTGCTCGCGCGGACGTCCCCGAATCCGTTCCTCGAGCTGGTGGACGAGCGCACCACCCGGCGCGCCCTCGTCCAGTATCTCCATTCCATCGGCCGGGTCCGCGCGCTCGACGTCGAGTGGGTGCTGCCCGGCCACGGCGCTCCGTTCCAGGGACACCGCGCGGCCATCGATTCTCTTCGCCGGTTCTACGTGCGGCGCCAGGAGAAGTTGCTGGAGACGCTCGAGGCCGGGCCGCGCACGCCGGTCGAGCTGTCCAACGCGCTCTTCGGGCCGCAGGAGGGCGCGCGGCTGTACCTCACGCTCTCCGAGGTGGTGGGAAACCTCGAGGTGCTCGAGGACGAGCGCCGCGTCCGCCGGGTCACCGACGGTCCCATCGACCGCTGGGCGACGGCCTAATCAGCGGGCGCCGTACACGCTGCGGGTCATCTCGTCGGGGCCGGCGTACCGGGGCACGGTGACGCCCTCTTCTGAACCCGGCAGCCAGCGCGCGCCGGAGCGCTGGGCGATCTCGCGCACCAGTCGCCAGTACGCCTCCTTCGGAGCGACGCCCGGGTAGAGGACGTCGAGACCGAGATCGGCGAGGGTGAGGCGGAGGACGGTCGAGCCCTTCTCGCCCCCGGGCCAGGAGAGGACCAGGTCGGTCAGGACGGTCTGCCGTCCGTCCGAGGCGGGAACCATCCCCACCGCGAGACCGAGCACCTTGCCGAACGGGAGCGCGTTCACCCCGTTCGGGCTCGACACGCGCAATCCCGCCTCGTCCATCCCCACCAGCCGGACGGCCACGATGCGCGGTGCGGGAGGCGTGGGCACGGCGAGCGGCGCATCGTCCACCAGGGAGGGACGGACCTCGAACTCCAGCCCCGGGTCTTCGGGGGGCAGCTCGATGCTCCGCGCCTCCTCGGGCGCGCACTTCCGGAGCAGCGCGTTGACCCGCTTCAGGAGCTCAGGCTCGTGGGCGGTCAGGTCCGCGGCGGTCGAGAGCGCCGGCGGCTTCGGCTCGGACTCCAGCTCCAGCGCCCGGACGCGGGCCTTCAGCCCCATGAGCCCGTCCGCACGGGTGGCCACCTCGTAGAACGCACGGGCGCCGTCGCCGTCCGCATCGGCATCGAGCCGCTGCGCCACGCGCCAGGCGAGGGCTGGGCGGAGCGCGCGGGCCTCGCCGGCGGGGCCGAGCTCCTCGAGCGTCACCCGGAGAAGCTCGGTGGTTCCGGCGAGCGCGAGGGTCAGCACCTCGTCCGTCAGCGCGAGCGCACCGGTGTCGCCGAGAAGGTAGGTGGCACGCGCGAGGCCCGCCTTTGCGTCGAGCTGCTCGGGCCGCTCGGCGAGCACGCGCAGGAAGGCGTCGCGCGCCGCCGCGGGATCGTCCTTGGCGATCGCCTCCTTCGCGACGAAGTAATCCGGATGCTGGACCCAGTCGCCGGCACGCTCACGCGCGGGAGGGGTCAGGGTCTTCAGGAAGTTTCGCAACACGGGCATTCAGGACCGCCGGAGCAGGCTCAGACCGCAGCGCGACGGCGGCGTTGTAGTGTGAACAGGACGGGGCCGGAACTCGGTTTCTGCGGACTCGCCGGAGGGTGAGCGACGACCCGGCGGCGCGGGGAAGACTCCCGGACGCTCCAGGCGGATGTTCACACCTCGGGCGCACAGCCGCCGACACGGCGGCAAGCGTCAGCGCTTCTGGCGCAGGTCGACCCGCCGGATCTTCCCGCTCACCGTCTTGGGCAGCTCGGTGACGAAGGAGATCTCCCGCGGGTACTTGTACGGCGCGGTGGTGCGCTTCACGTGGTCCTGGAGCTCGGTCGCGAGGGCGTCGGAGCTGGCGACGCCGGGCTTCACGACGACGAAGGCCTTGATGCGCTGACCGAGCTTCTCGTCCGGCACGCCGACCACCGCGGACTCGGCGACCGCCGGGTGCTCGAGGAGGGCCGACTCCACCTCGAAGGGGCCAACGCGATACCCGGACGTCTTGATGACGTCGTCCGCACGGCCGACGAACCAGAGGTATCCGTCCTCGTCGCGCACTGCGCGGTCACCGGTGACGTAGAAGTCGCCGCGGAAGGCGGCGGCGTTGGTGGCCTCGTCGCCGAGGTAGCCGGCGAACATCCCCACCGGGCGCTCGGGCTTCACCCGGACCGCGATGTCGCCCTCCTGTCCCTCGGGGACCTCGCGTCCTTCGTGGTCGATGATGCGAACGTCGAATCCCGGGGAGGGCTTGCCCATCGAGCCTGGCCGGAAGGGGAGGCACTGGAACATGCCGACGATGGCGACGGTCTCGGTCTGTCCGTAGCCCTCGCGGATGGTGAGGCCGGTGGCGCGCTTCCAGGCCTCGATGACCTCCGGGTTGAGCGGCTCGCCGGCGCTGATGACGTGGCGCAGCGCCGGGAAGGACCACGCCTTCAGATCCTCGAGCACGATGGCCCGCCACGCGGTCGGCGGTGCGCAGAAGGTCGAGACCTTCTCCCGGGCGAGCAGGTCGAGGAGCGTCTTCGCCTCGAAGCGGCCGCGGAAGTCGTAGACCACCGAGCACGCCCCCTGGCTCCACGGGCCGAAGACCTTGCCCCAGGCGCACTTGGCCCAGCCGGTGTCGGAGAGGGTGAAGTGGACGTCGTCCGGCCCGAGGTCGAGCCAGTACTTGCCGGTGACGCCGTGCCCGATGCCGTAGCTGCCGTGCGTCTGGGGCACCATCTTCGGCATGCCGGTGGTGCCGCTGGTGAAGTAGACGAGCATCCGGTCGTCGGCGGCGGTCTCGGGAAACTCGGCGGAGCGTGCGCCGTCCACCGTCTGGGTCCGGAAGCGAACCCACGGCGCGGGGGCCTCGTCGGTCGAGATCCAGGCGATGACGTCGGCGTGGGCGCCGACCTCGAACTTGGGGAGGTGCTCGGCGGTGGTGACGACGGCGCGCGCCCGGCCGAGCTCCAGCCGGTACCGGACGTCCTTGCCGGTGAGCATCGTGGTGCCGGGCATCAGCACGAGGTTGGCGCGCATGCAGCCCAGCGCGAGGATCCACCACTCGGCGAGCCGGGGGAGCATCGTGAAGACGCCGTCTCCGGCCCGGAGCCCCAGGTCGCGGAGGAAGAGGGCGGCGTGCACCGAGCGCTCGGCCAGCTCGCGCCAGCTGTAGACCTTTCGGTTGCCTCGGTCGTCGCAGTGGAGGAGCGCGGGCGCGTCGGGTCGCTCGGTGGCCCAGCGGTCCACGACGTCGATGGCGAAGTTGAAGCGCTCCGGCCGGTCCCACTGGAAGGCGGCGTACTCCGCCTCGTAGTCGGTCATGTTCCGCGGCGTACGCTCGGCCATGGGAAGCACCTCCGGTCGATCCAGCGCTTTACCAGCTTGATCCAGGGAAGGGGACCGGCGAGAAGCAGCCCTCCGCTCGTGACTGCCACCCCTGCACGTCCCCGCCTCGGCGGCGCGGACCTCATCTTCCTGGCCCTGCTGGTGTTCGTGCCGGCGACCGCCGTGGCTGCCTGGCTGCATGCTGGCACCTGGGTCTTCGTGCTCGCGGCCCTGGCTCTGATTCCGCTGGCGCGCTGGATCGGCACGGCGACCGAGGCGGTGGCCGGTCACCTCGGTCCCGGGCTGGGTGGACTGCTGAACGCCACCTTCGGGAACGCGGCCGAGCTGATCATCGGCATCGCGGCGCTCAAGGCGGGTCAGACGGCGGTGGTGAAGGCGTCCATCACCGGGAGCATCCTGGGGAACCTCCTCTTCGTCTTCGGGGCGGCCGTGCTGGCGGCGGGGCTGAAAGAGCCGCGACCACGGTTCAACGCCACGGCGGCGCTGTCGAGCTCGGCCCTGATGTACCTGGCGGTGGTGGCGCTGGTGATGCCGGACCTCTTCCACGTGACGCTGGGGGCCTCGGTCACGCACCTGATGCGTCCGCTGTCGCTCCTGGTCTCGGTCATCCTGGTGGTGCTCTACGCTCTGAGCCTGCTGTTCTCGGTGCGCACGGCTCACCAGCTGTACGAGGGCGCGGACGCGGTCGAGGCCGAGCTCGAATCGGAGGGCACGCGGGCGTCGAAGCCGTGGTCGCTCGGGGTCGGCATCACGGTGCTCGTGGTCACCACCGTTGCCACGGTGGTGGTCTCGGAGATGCTCGTCGGCTCCCTGGAGATGGTCATCGAGCACTGGGGGCTCACCCCGACCTTCGTGGGTGTCATCGTCATCGCGGTGGTGGGCAACGCCGCCGAGCACAGCACCGCGGTCCTCCTCGCGCTGGAGAAGCAGCTCGAGGTGGGGGTGAGCATCTGCTTCGAGAGCAGCAAGCAGATCGCGCTGCTGGTGGCGCCGGTCCTGGTCTTCCTCTCCGGTCCGCTGGGGCACCCCATCACGCTGGAGTTCAGCCACCTGGAGGTGATGTCGCTGGCGCTCGCGGTGGGTGCAACCGCGCTGGTGACGCTCGACGGTGAGACGCACTGGCTCGAGGGGTCGATGCTGATCGGCGTCTACGCCATCCTGGCCCTGGTCTTCTTCTTCGTCCCGTGAGCGATCGCACCGAGAGAGCGGCGCTGGCCGACGGCGTGCTGGTGGCGGTGACCGCCATCTGGGGCGCGAGCTTCGTGGTGGTGCAGGACGCGGTTCGCCTGGCGGATCCGTTCACCTTCCTGGTCCTGCGGTTCATCCTCGGTGGGGCCGTGCTGACCGTGCGCGACTGGCGAGGGCTCCGTGACCGGAAGCTGCTGCGCGCGGGTGTCGGCCTGGGGGTGCTGCTCTTCGTCGGCTTCGTCACCCAGACGATGGGGCTGCAGTTCACCACGCCGTCCCGGAGCGGGTTCCTCACCGGGCTGAGCGTGCTGCTCGTTCCGTTCGTGGGGCTGCTCCTCTTCCGGAGGTGGCCCAGCCCGCCGGTGCTGCTCGGGGTGGCGCTGGCGGTGGCGGGCCTGTGGTTCCTGACCGGCGGCCTGTCGAGTGCCGGCGGGCAGACGGCGAAGGGAGACCTGCTGACCATCGCCTGCGCGATCGCCTTCGCCTTCTACATCGTGCTGCTCGAGCCGGCGGCCCGGGTGCATCGCTCGACGCCGCTGGTGGCGGTGCAGCTGTGGGTGGTGGCGCTGCTGTCGGCGCTGGCCCTGCCGTTCGTGCCCCGGCACCTCGAGGCGACGCCGGCCTTCTGGTGGGCGGTGCTGTACACGGGGGTGATGAGCACGGCCGTCTGCCTGCTTGCTCAGGCCTGGGCGCAGGCGCGGACCACGGCGGTGCGGGCGGCGCTGATCTTCGCGCTCGAGCCGGTGTTCGCGGCGCTCTGGTCGGTGCTGGTCGGGCGGGAGCGTCTCGGGTCGCGGGAGCTCGCGGGCGGGACGCTGATCGTCCTGGGGATCGTGGCCGCCGAGCTCGGCGCGGTCCTGTGGGCGAGGAGGCGCGCGGTCGCGTCCTGAGAGCTGTCAGCGCGCCGGGATATGAGTCGCGCCCCGGGCGGCAGCCGGCGGTTCTCCGCTAGAGTCCGGACCCACGCCATGCCAGTCGAGCTGCGACGCGGAGGTCTCCATCTGTCGGGCACGGCGCTCTGGCTGGACGCGCACCGCAAGGCGCCGCTCGCCTTCGTGAGCCACGCGCACTCCGACCACATCGCCCGCCACGAGCGGGTCATCGCCACGCGAGCGACGCTCCGGCTCATGGCGCACCGCCTCGGCGCCCTCCCGTCTTGCCTCCCGGTGCCCTACAACCGGCCCTTCGAGCTCGGCTCGCTGTGCCTGGAGCTGCTCCCGGCAGGACACATCCTCGGGTCGGCGCAGCTCCGGGTCATCCGCTCCGACGGCAAGCGGGTGACGTACACCGGGGACCTGAACCTCGAGGCCTCCTCGACCGCCGAGCCGGCGCAGGTCGCCGAGTGCGACACCCTGGTGCTCGAGTCGACGTTCGGTCATCCCCGGTATCGCTTCCCGCCCAAGGCCGAGGTGCTGGAGGCGATCGAATCCTTCGCGCGGACGACGCAGGAGCGCGGAGCGACCCCGGTGCTCCTCGGCTACAGCCTGGGGAAGAGCCAGGAGGTCATCCGTGCGCTGACCTCCCGCGGCCACAGCGTGGTGGCGCACGCCTCCGTCTGCGCGGTCGCGGAGGTGTACCGGTCGCTCGGGGTGGAGGTCGGGGCGGTGCGCCGCTTCGACGGGACGTGGCTCCCGGGCGAGGTGGGGGTGTTCCCGCCGCACGTCTGGAAGTTCGAGCGGATCCTGCGCCCCTGGCCTCGGAGGACGGCGATCCTCACCGGCTGGGCGGTGGACGGCGGGACGGCCCGGCGCTACGGGGCGGACGAGGCCTTCCCGCTCTCGGACCATGCCGACTTCGAGGGACTGCTGTCCTACGCGAGGTCCACCGGGGCCTCGGAAGTCCTGACGCATCACGGGTTCGCCGAGGAGCTGGCGCGGGCGCTCCGTGACCGCGGCATCGACGCCCGTCCGCTCGGGACCGTGCGGCAGCTCGATCTGTTCGGCTGAACGCTGGGCCGCGATCACGCGTCGCGGGATGTCGGATGCGCTGCCGGGAACGGTTTTCTGTCCTGAAGCGCGGAGCTACGAGTTGCCCCTGCGGAACGGCGGCGTGCGAGCAGTCGCCGCCCCGCCACGGACGGACGGCCTGCGCGACCTCGAGCGCTCCCGGGGGCTCGGAGCGCTTCGGCGGCGCAAGGTGCAATAGCAGCCAGGCGCAGGCCTTCCGTCCCCGAGCGTGGAATCGTGAGCTGCCCCTGTGGAACGGCGGCGCGCGAGCAGTCGCCGCCGCGCCACGGACGGATGGCCTGCGCGACCTCGAGCGCTCCCGGGCCTCCGAGCGCCGCAAGGTGCAATAGCAACCAGGCGCCGACGGGGAGTGAACGACGCACGAGGAATCGCGCGGTTGCAGCCGCTCGATTCGCACTCCATGTCATCGACGTTGCTATTGCACCTCGAGCTCGCCGCGTGCGCTTCCAGCGGTGCCGACCCGGCGCCCCTCGCGGTGGAGTCCCTTCCACGTCCCGACCGGGCTCGCCCACGCCGGCCGAATCGTCGGCGTGGTCCGTCGACACGGCATCCGGAGAGCGCCTCGGCTTGCGTGCAGGAAGGTGCCGGAGTCCCGCGCGGTGCACCCCGCCACGGCGCGGGCGAGGCCAGGCCGGTCCGGTCGCAGAGGTTCACCCCCCGCTTTGTCCGCGTTCACTCCAGGCGACTGTGCACCGAGGGGCGTGGCCCCCGGGCGGCCGCCTCACTCCTCGGGCGACTGGACCAGCAGCTTCTCCTTGCCGCACACCGAGCACCGGAGGTGAACGAATAGATCCCCCTCGCTGTCCTCGGGGACGGTTCCCACCGGCACGCCGAGCTCCGACTGCGCGAGCTCCGGCACCCGCTTCGGGACCTCCGAGGCGGGGAAGGCCTGCAGGGTGAGCATCTCCTTGTCGTGGCACTCGCGGAACTCGGGGCCGGACAGCCACGCCGGCTCGGTTCCCGCGGGCAGCCGCGACAGCTGCTCGAGGTGCGTCGACGCCTCCGCCAGGTATGCCAGGCGGCGCAGTCTTGCCTCCTCCGGCAACCCTGCATAGGCAGAGAACGCCTCGCCCAGGGCCTGCCGGTCGTCTCCGACCGCGAGCGCCACGAGATCCAGCGCCGACTCGTGGGACTCCACTGCCTCGTCCCAGTTGTTCTCCGGGGTGAACCCCGCCTCGAGCAGCGACTCGAAGAGCTGGGTCGCCGCGAGCCGCCGGCGCACCTCGCCCAGCGCCTCCTCCGCGTTGTGCGCCAGACGCAATTCCCACATCGCGCCAGCCACCCGTGGATCCACCGCTCCGGTGTGGTCGTCCACCTCGAGCTCGGCGCGGAGCAGCTCCCGGAGCGCGTTTGCCGCGGAGAAGCGGAACGCCGGCTCAACGCCGACCTCGCGCAGGTACATCACCGCGTACGGCGCCTCCTTCGACCCGAGGCGGAGCGCGTTCTGTGCCCGCTTCACCGCGTCCGGATCCGTCACCGGGCGGCTTCCCTCCAGCCGGGTCTTCACCGCCTCGCGGAGGAGCGACTCCAGGCCGGCCCCCGGGGGCAGTCGGGTGGGCAGCGGCGGCCGCAGGCCGGGCGCGTCCAGCACCCATGGGGGGATCGACCCGAGGCGCTTCAGCCCGCGGTAGAGCAAGGTGCCCGGCGGATCCTGCGGCTGGAACGGAGGCGGCTCGTCCAGGCCCGACCCGGCCAGGGCGGCGACCGTGGCCTGCCGCTGCTCGCGGGTGAACGACGTCGACCCGTGCACCGGGGGCGGCGGAGGGGGCGGCGCCTCCTCACCGTCCAGGCCATGGACCCGGTCCATGTCCACGTCGTCGAGCTCCAGCGCCTCCAGCCCCTGCGCCCCGGAGAAGTCGCAGCGGAGCAGCTTGAGCCGCTCGAAGGTCGCGCCGTCCAGGTTCGCGCCCCGGAAGTCGCAGTCCTGGAGCCGGCCCCCGTGGAAGTACGCGTTCGACAGGTCGGTGTCCCGGAAGCTCACCTTCGAGAGATCGCACCGGTCCCACTCGCTTCCCACCAGGACCAGCCCGGAGAGGTCGGTGTTGGCGGAGAACAGGTTCTCGAACGTCGCGCCCGTGTGGTCGGTGGAGACCGTTCCGGACTTCCGCGCGCGGTTCCACTCGGTGGAGCCGTTCTTCAGCAGCTCCTCGATTCTCAGGGTCTTCGGCATAGATGGACCCCCAGTCTATCGGTGTGCTTCCATCCGCCGCCCGAGGAAAATGCTCGAGTTTCGCATCGACAGCGACCACGCGGGGGTCCGGCTCGACAAGGTGCTCCGCCAGCGGCTGCCTCGCGTCCCCGCGAGCCACCTGCAGAAGATGATCCGCACCAAAAAGGTGCGGGTGAATGGTCGCCGGGCCCGCCCGGAGCAACCCCTGGCCGAAGGGGATGTGCTCACCATCCGGGGGGACGAGCGAGCGCTCCTGGGCGAGACGCCCGTCCCCGCCCGGGCTCCCGCTCCGGAGGAGGTCGCCCGGCTCCGCATCCTCCACGAGGACGGCTGGATGATGGCGGTCGACAAGCCCTCGGGCCTGGCGGTGCATCCGGGCAGCGGCATCCGTGGCGGCACCCTGGTGGACCTGGTCCGCGCGCACCTCGGACCGCTGGCGGAGCGGAACGGCTTCTCCGCCAGCCCCGCCCACCGGCTGGACCGGGAGACGTCCGGCGTCATCGTGGTCGCCAAGCGCCGCCCGGCGATGGTGCACTTCACGGAGGTCTTCACCCACGGCGGGGCGCGGAAGCAGTACCTCGCCCTGGCGAAGGGGACCTTTCCGCGCCCCGAGGGACGCATCGACCTGCCCCTCTCCGAGCACCAGCAGTCGGCCGAGTCGAAGGCCCGTCGGGGGGTCAACATGCAGGAGGCGGCGACCCGGTACCGGGTGCTCCGCCAGGGCGGAGAAGCGGCGCTCCTCGAGGTGACGCTCGAGACCGGCCGGACGCACCAGATCCGCCGCCACCTGGCCGCCATCGGCCACCCGGTCGCCGGGGACCGGAAGTACGGGGACTTCGCCTTCAACCGCGACGCCCGCGCTCGCTGGGGGCTGAAGCGCCTCTTCCTCCACGCCGAACGGCTCGAGCTGCCCCATCCCGAGACGGGAGCCCGGATCCGGGCGGAATCACCGCTCCCGCCGGAGCTGGTGGACGTGCTCCGCCGCGCCGGCATCCCTGCGACCGGCAACCGGACCTCCTGAGCTGCCGAGCTCAGCGCCGGCGATTTCTCCTGCGCGGAAGGGGTTGCGGCCCGGCCGTGTCGGGCGGCTCGCTCCGAGGAGCCGGGCTCTCCGACGCGGCGACGTCGAGGATCCAGGTGCGGAAGGCGATCACCGCGGGGTGGTTCTCCGAGCGCGGAGGGTAGACGAGGTAGTGCGCGTACCGATCGAGGAGCCGGTTCCCGGTCAGCGCCACCAGTCGCCCGGACTCGATGAGCGGCCGGGCCATCGTCAGCCGCCCCAGCGCCACGCCCATGCCCTCCATGGCCGCGCGCTGCAGGGCATCGGTGTCGTCGAAGGCGGCCACCCAGCGGGTGGGCAGAGTGCCGCCGAAGCGCTCGAACCACGCGTGCCACCGCTCGTTGAGGTCGCGGAGCAGCGGGACCCCGGTGAAGTCGCCCTGCGCCGCCCGGGGGAACCGCCGGAGCAGCTCCGGGCTGCAGACCGGGATGACCCACTCCTCGAAGAGGAGGTGCGTCCGGAGCTCCGGCCAGCCGCCCTGACCGAAGCGGATGGCGACGTCGACATCCTCCCGGTCGAAGTCCACGACGTCGATCGACGACTGGAGGTTGAGCTCCACGTCCGGGTGGCGGGCGGTGAAGGCGGGGAGTCGGGGGATGAGCCAGCTCGAGGCGACCGACGGCATGACGCTCACGGTGAGCGTGTGCGGATTCCGGGCCGGCTGGGGAGCCAGGGCCGCAGAGATGGCATCCAGGTGCGGCGCCACCTGGCCGAACAGCCGCTCTCCGGCCGGGGTGAGGCTCAGTCCACGCGGCCCGCGGTCGAAGAGTCGCTGACCCAGCAGCTCCTCCAGCCCGCGCATCTGGTGGCTCAGCGCGCTCACCGTCACATGGAGCGAGGCGGCCGCCCGGGACAGGTTCCGGGCCCGCGCGGCGGCGACGAACCCGGGGAGGACGTGGAGGGGGACCTTGCTCATCTTGAATCCAGCTCAAGTCGTGCTTGAGAAACTATCGCGTACTGCCCTGTGATGCCCGGGATTAATCCTTCGTCCGTACTCAAGTCGATGAAGGAGTCAGTCATGAGCATCTGGAGCGATTTGCTGTCCTTGCACGGGTACCTCATCCCCGCGCACAACGACGACGCCGAGGGGGACCGGAGCCAGGCGGACCGCGCCGCCGAGGCGGACCGGCTCCGGGAGGTGATCGGCAGCCGCTCGCCGTCGACGCCGCCCAGGCCCGAGCCCCGCGGTCCGCTGCTCGGGGTGCACGGCCTCTCTTGACGGCCCGCCCGGACATCAGGTAACCATCTGGTTACCGATGCACCGGGCCCGAGCACACGCCGACGTCTTCCGCGCCATCGCGGACCCGACCCGGCGTGCGCTGCTGGACCGGCTCCGCGCCGGGGGTCGGCCGGTGGGTGAGCTCGCCAGCGAGTTCCGCACCAGCCGCCCCGCGATCTCCAAGCACCTCCGCGTCCTCCGCCAGGCCCGCCTCGTCCGCGAGCGCCGCGAGGGTCGCCTCCGCCGGTACGAGCTCACGCCCGGCCCGCTCGCCGAGGCCTACGGGTGGATCGAGGGCTACCGCGCCTTCTGGGCGGTGAACCTCCAGAGCCTGAAGCGCCATCTCGAGGGAGGAGGAGACCGATGACCGCAGTGGCCGACGTGCAGGCGAGGACGGTGCACGCGACGGTGGAGATCGCCGCGGCGCCCGACGCCGTCTTCCGGGCGCTCACCGACCCGGACGAGCTGGCGCGCTGGTGGGGAAGCCCCGAGCTCTACCAGACGCACGACTGGAAGCTGGACCTCCGCCCCGGAGGCAAGTGGAGCTGCCAGGCCCGGAGCGCCGAGGGCGCCGGCGACGTGCGTGGCGAGGTCCTCGCCGTCGATCCCCCCCGGCTCCTCGAGGTCACGTGGGAGCCGAGCTGGGAGGAGTACAAGCGGAGCATCATCCGCTACACGCTGGAGAAGGTGCCCGGCGGAACGCGGCTGAGCCTGTTCCACCGGGGCCTGCCCTCCGAGGAGTCCACGAACGGCCACGCCGAGGGCTGGACGCGGGTGCTCGGCTGGCTCGTCCAGGGGCTCGCCGATGAGCGAGCCGTCCGCTCCACTGCCTAGGCCCGGCGCCTCCGCCGCGCGAGCGCGACGAGGCCCAGCAATGCGAGCCACGGCGCGGGGGGGCCGAGCGCGGCGCCGCATCCACCGGTGCTGCCACCTCCGCCGCTCGGTGTGGTCGGGACCTTGACCGTGAGCGCCGAGACGTTGGCGGCGCTGGTCGCGGACACGGAGTCCGCGGTCGTGACGGCCGTGGCGTTTCCGTCGGCGGTCGTGGCTGCCTTGAGCGTGCTCGTGAAGGTTCGCGTGTCGCCGACCTGGAGGTCCCCGAGCTTGCAGGGGAAGGCCGAGGTGCAGTCACCCGAGTTGGAGACGAAGGTCAGTCCGGTGAGCGCGCTGGTCACCGTCACCCCTGGAGCGACGTAGGGCCCCGGGTTGTGCACCGTGTACGTGAAGGAGCCTTGCTGGCCGTCCGTGAGCGAGGTCGGTCCCTGGCCGGAGATCGCGAGCGCCACCGGGAACCAGCCGATGTCCCGCATCAGGACCGGGGTGAGGTCCAGCGAGTGTGTGAGGTCGGGGTTGATGACCGGCTCCATGAGAAGGTTCGGGAACGCCGTCTTGTCCCAGTGGGACACGGAGGAGCCGGACTCGAAGGCCGTCGGGGCGTACAGGAGCGCGCGATCCTCGGCGTCCGCGCCTGCGCGGCCCTGGCCGGTGTCGCGGGTGAACTCGGCCTCGACCGGCCCGGCGGCGACCGCGCCCTTCAGCGAGGTTCCATCCGCCTGGCTGATCATCACGACGGGGATGACGACGTCGAGCGCGTCGTCGTCGGGCGGAGTTCCCGGGTTGATGATCGCGGTCGCGACGTTGTTCGCGACCACGAGGCCGATGGCACCCGCGTCCTGGGCGTTCCGGGCCTTCTCCACGAAGGGACAGCCTGCGTCGTTCGGTCCGCCGCGGTCGAGGATGGCGAACTTCCCGTCGAGCGGGTCGAGGCGGCCCTGTGCCGTGCATCCCCAGCCGGTGGACCCAACCCCGAGCGGTGCGGAAATTCCTCCGTCGAGGGGGATCGCCCCGCCGAACTGCGCCGCCGCGATGGCGTAGCTCTTCACGACCGAGGGAGTGTTCGGCGCCGAGGTCACGTTGAGGATCGGGGGAAGGGCCAGGACCGACGGCACGGCCTTGGTCACGGCGGCGCCGTCCCACGCGAGCGCTCCGCTGGTGATCGAGGCAAGCCGGGCAGAGGGCGGCAGGTCCTTCCAGTGCTTCCCGGAAGCCTCGTCGTACACGTAGTAGGACCAGATGTCCGGCTCGTTCATCGCCGGGAAATTGCCGGTCCCGGTGTCGACGAGGCTCAGGAACCCGAGTCCGTGCCCGAACTCATGCAGCACGACGGTGAGCAGGTCGATCGCGCCGCCATGCTTGTCGTCCAGCCCGTAGTACCAGCTGAGGCCCCCGCAGTCGGCAGTCTCCGGCGTGTCGAGACTGGAGTTGAAGCGCGCCACGATGTCGTAGTCGGTCTCGACGTTGCCCGTGCCGGACAGGATCTGGACCCCGGCGAACCGCGCCGTCTCGGCCGAGACGTACCAGGTCTTCGCCCTGGGGAAGAACGTCGGCGGGATCCCGGCGTCGAGCGTCGGGTCGTCGCTGGAAAAGAAGTTCGGTGGACCAGCGCTGCCCAGCACGGCGCCGGTGCTGCTGCACGCGAGCGGCTGGAAGTGAGCGATGATCGAGATCGGGACGTCGCTGTCCAGGTTCTGGCCCCAGATCTCCGCCGCCTTCTGGAAGACGATCAGGCGTTGCGCGCCCAGGGTCGTTCCGGTGTTCTCTCCGACCGGGGTCTTCGGCGTCGGATCGTTGAAGCCGGTGTTCGCTCCGTCGCCGTTGGTGACGATGATCGTTGCGCTCGCGAACGCGGCGGGCGCGGTGAGGAACAGGGCCGCGCCGAGGAGGGTCCGGAGCGTCCTCACTGACCGGCTCCCTTCCCGGTGGCGAGGAAGGCCTCCGCCGCCGGCGCGTTGTCGACGCAGCTCACCTGGGGCTGACCGTCCGCACCCCTCCGCGCGACGAGCACGTGGTTGAACCCGTTCTGGAGGGTCAGCCGTCGGACGCGCTGCCCGTTCTGGAGGGTGAGACTGCTCTGCTGGATGCCGGAGCGATCCGTCGCCGCCTGCACTGCCTGCACCACCTTGCCCGTCTGCGCGGCGGCGGCCGGCGATGCGGCAGCCCTGTCGGGCATGGCGTTGCATGCGCTCAGCCCGCAGAGCGCGAGCACCACCCACGCACCGGCGCGGCCGGCGCGTCCCAGATCTCCGTACATGCGTCCTCCAGGCTCTTCCTCGCGGCCGAGCCTAGGACAGTCCGCTCGCTGGAAGGCAGCCTCTGTACGACGGACCCATGCGCCGCCAATCGTTGCCGTCGAGGGCAAGCGTTCCAGGGTGGTGAGTCTCCACCCCGGGACGGAGGGGACCCCACCCACGCTGGAGAACGCCGCCGCTAGAACGCCCGTCCGCCCTCGACCTCGGTCACCAGACGCTTCCGGTAGTCGTGGTAGTCCACCTCGACCGCGTGGCGGATGGAGTCGGTGAAGCGGAAGTCGGGGTGGTCCAGCTCCCGGCGAATCGCCGCCTCGATGTTCGCCGGACGCGTCCAGGCGCCGAGCAGCGCCCGGGCCACCAGTCGCCCCTGCCAGTCGGACAGCGGCCAGATGCATCCCTGCGGCTGGAAGAGCCCGATGAAGAAGAGGTCCTCGTACCGCGGGTGGAACACCTTGAGATACAGCGGCACCTCGCGGCCGGAGTAGTCGCCCACCTCCACTGGGTCGAGGACCGGGAACCGCGTCACGTAGCCGGTCGCGGCGATGATCGCGTCGAACTCGCCCGAGCTGCCGTCGACGAAGTGCACCGTCCTCCCGTCGAGGCGGGCGATGTCCGGGCGCGGATGGATGCGCCCGTGGCGGATGAAGTACAGCAGCTCGGAGTTGATGGTGGGGTGCGCCTCGAACGGACCGTGCTCCGGCTCGGGCAGCCCGTAGTGCGCGTTCTTCCCCTGCACCAGCCACACGGTGAGCTTGCCGACCTGCTGGCGAATGGCCTTGGGGAACTTGCGCATCAGCTGGTCGTTGATCACGTCGGTCGGCAGCCCCATCACGAACTTGGGCACGAACCAGTAGCCGCGGCGCATGCTGATCTCGGTCCGCGCCGACACGCGCGAGGTCTCCACCGCGATGTCGCACGCCGAGTTCCCTCCGCCGATGACCAGCACCCGCTTGCCGGTGAAGAGCCCGGCCGTCTTGAACCCGTGGCTGTGGAGGAGCTCGCCGTCGAAGGTTCCGGGGTAGCTCGGCATCCGCGGATCCCAGTGATGGCCCGACGCCACCAGCAGCGCGTCGAACTCCTCGCGCCGCCCGTCTGCCAGCGTGACCGTCCACCCGCCTTCAGGCCGCGCCCGCGCGCTCCTCACCTCGGTCCGGAGCTCGAGCACGCGGTCCACGCCGAAGTGACGGGCGTAGCTCTGGAAGTACGCCTTCAGCTCGGCGTGCCCCGGGTAGTCGGGGTACCCGTCCGGCATCGGGAAGTCGTCGTACTGCGAGAGGCGCTTGCTGGAGATGATGTGCGTCGTCTCGAAGACGCTCGAATGGCCCGGGTCCGGCGAGTAGATCCAGTTCCCGCCAACCTCGGCGTTGCGGTCGTACACCACCACGCGCCGGAAGCCCGCTGCGAGCAGGTTCTTCGCCGCGGCGATACCGGAGGGACCGGCGCCGAGCACGCACACCCGCTGCTCGGTTCCTCGGGGAGCGTGGGTCGTGCGTGGCTGCATGCTCGGCGTCCACGTTCTCACAACCCCGCGGCCGGATGGCAGCAGGGGACGGATCCCCGGGGGGTTCTGATAACCTCTGCTCCCGCTTCAATCCCATGACGTCCCCGCCCATCCCCGAGTCTCCCCCGCCCGAGGACCGCTCCCGGCACCGCCTGATCCTCGCCGAACGGCCGCCTCCTCCGCCCGGACCGCCCTGGAAGTTCTGGGCCCGCCGGAGCGGCAGGGTCCTCGCCTTCCTCGTGCTGGTGGGTGCCACGGCCGCCGTCGTCGGGGCGCTGGCCGTCTACTACGCGTTCAGCGAGGGCCTTCCGGAGATCCCCCGCGTGGCCGCCTGGGCCCCGCCGATCCTCACCGAGGTCTACGCCGACGACCAGGTGCTCGCCGGCGAGTTCTACGACGAGCGCCGGAAGGTCGTTCCCTACGAGCGCATCCCCAAGCGACTGGTGCAGGCGTTCATCGCCTCCGAGGACGCGAGCTTCTTCGACCATCCGGGCATCGATGCCTTCGGCACCCTGCGCGCGGCGATCAAGACCGTGCTCAAGAAGTCCACCGGCGCCGGCAGCGTGCAGGGCGGCTCGACGCTGACGCAGCAGACCGCCAAGGCCATCCTCATCTCCTCCGAGGGCTTCGCGAAGGCGACCAAGCGCAGCGGCGCCGCAGGCCTCAAGCGGAAGGCCAGGGAGGCCATCCTCGCGCTCCGGCTGGAGAAGGCGCTCCGGAAGGAGGAGATCCTCTACCTCTACCTGAACGGGGTCTACCTCGGGCACCACAGCTACGGCGTGCAGGCAGCGGCCGAGAACTACTTCCGCAAGGACGTGCGCGACCTCACCCTCGCCGAGGCTGCGCTCATCGCCGGTCTCCCGCAGGCGCCCAGCAAGTACTCGCCCTTCCTGAACCCCAGGTCCGCGAAGGCCCGCCGCGGCTACGTGCTCGGACAGATGAAGGACAAGGGGATGATCTCCCGCGCCGAGTACGACGCGGCGATGGCCGAGGAGATCCACGTCTTCCCGGTGGAGGACGTCTTCCACGAGTTCGCCCCGTACTTCGTCGAGCAGGTGCGCAAGGACGTGGTCCAGCGCTACGGCAACCCCGCCCTGCTGCGGGGCGGGCTCAAGCTCTTCACCACCATGGATTCCGAGAAGCAGCGCGCCGCGCAGGAGGCGATGCTCGGCGGCCTCCTCCAGGTGGACAAGCGGCAGGGGTTCCGCGGGCCGGTGATGACCCTCGAGACGCCCGAGCAGCGGAAGGCCTTCGTCGACCGGAGCGAGAAGGCCCTCGAGGGCAAGCCCATCGAGAACAACCGGTACTACGTCGCCCTGGTGACCGGGGTGGACGACACGCGGGTCGACCTGCAGGTGGGGACGCACAAGGGCGTGCTCCCGCTGCTCGGCATGCGCTGGGCGCGCAAGGTGAACCCCGAGGCCTACTACCCCTCGGCGATGCTCACCTCGGCGAAGAAGGTGGTGAAGCCAGGCGACGTCATCGTCGTGCGCGCGGTCCAAGCGAAGGACCTGACCGACGACCGCGAGCAGTACGACAAGAAGCTCTTCGACGCGCTCCCGCAGGGTGCGCAGCTCTACCGGCTGGAGCAGGAGCCGGAGCTGCAGGGCGCGCTGGTCTCCATCGATCCGCATCGCCAGTACCTGTCGGCGATGGTGGGCGGCTACGACTTCGACGCCAACGAGTACAACCGCGCGTTCCAGGCCTGCCGCCAGCCGGGCAGCAGCTTCAAGCCGCTGGTGTACTCGGCGGCGCTGGAGAAGCTCGACTGGACCGAGGCCCACGTCATCGTGGACAGCCCCATCGTCGAGAACGATCCCGAGCACCAGGTTCGCTGGAAGCCCGAGAACTACAGCGAGGACTTCCACGGCGACGTTCTGCTCCGGACCGCCATCGTGAACTCGATGAACATCCCCGCGGTGAAGACCTTCATCGCTGTGGGCATCGAGCCCATGTCCCAGTGGGTGAAGAAGCTGGGGCTCAGCACGCCGATGAACCGCGACTTCTCGGCGGCGCTGGGAAGCTCTTGCGTGTACCCGTTCGAGCTCGCCGGCGTGTACGCGACCTTCAACCGGCTCGGGAACAAGAAGCCGACCTACATGATGCGGAAGATCGAGGACCGGTACGGGCGCACGCTCGAGGACCACACCGCGTTCGACGATCCGTGGGCCTCGCTCACCGACCGGATCGCCGGCGGCTACTCGCGTCTCTACGCTCCGGGCGAGCAGGTGATGCAGCCGGAGACGGCGTGGATCCTCACCGACCTGCTCCGCGGCGTCGTCCGCGAGGGCACCGGCACCCCGGCGCAGAGGCTGGGCAAGCCCGCCGCGGGGAAGACCGGCACCACCAACGACTCGTTCGACGCCTGGTTCGCGGGCTTCACCCGGGACCTGGTGACGGTGGCGTGGGTGGGCTACGACCTGAACCCGCATCCGCTCGCGCGCTACGAGACCGGCGGGCGCGCCGCGCTCCCCATCTGGCTGAGCTACATGCAGCGCGCGCTGGACGGACGGCCCCAGCCGGAGTTCGCCCCGCCGGACTGGCTGCAGGACTCGCTGGAGCGGAAGGTCATCGACACCAAGACGGGGAAGATCGCCTCCAACGCGAGCCGGACCGCCGCGGTGATGTGGTTCAAGAAGGGCTCGGCGCCGGACGAGAAGACGCCGCCCAAGGACAGCGTCGACCCGTCGAAGTTCATGACCTTGCCGAATTAGGTCCGGGCGGTCGCGCTCAGCTGGGCGGTCGGAGCCCGGACTTTCCCATGACCCGCGCGACGATGACCTCGGGCACCCAGCGCGCCGCCCGGGTGGCGAGGACCATCGGCCAGGGGTAGGCGAAGAGCTTCTCGCCCCGGAGGATGGCGCGGCCCATCCGGTCCGCCGCGTCGTCGGCCTCGAGCAGGAACGGCATCTTGAACTTGTTCTTCGCCGTCATCTCGCTCTTCACGAAGCCGGGGTTGATGCAGGTCACCGCCACGCCCGCGCCCTTGAGATCCAGGTGGAGGCCGTCGCAGTACACCTGGAGGAACATCTTGGTCGCCGCGTAGACGCCCATCTTGGGGGTCACGATCCATCCGGCCAGGGACGAGATCCCCACCAGGTGGCCGCGGCCGCGCTCGGCCATGCGCGGGGCCAGGGTGGCGAGCGTGGCCGCCGCGCCGGTGACGTTGACCTGGATCATCCGCTCGACCTTCTCCCAGGTGTCCTTGCGCGGATTGGCCTCGCCGCCCAGGCCGGCGTTGGCGATGACGACGTCGAGTCCGCCCTCGGCCTTCGAGTCGATCTCGGGGAGGACGCGGCGAATGGCGGCCACGTCGGAGACGTCGAGCGAGAGCGGGAGGATGGACCCCGGCCGAGCAGAGGAGTCGGCGGCGAGAGACTCGAGCAGCTCGGTCCGGCGCGCGGCGGCCCACACCGTCGCGCCCCGGCGGGAGAACCACAGCGCGAGCGCCCGTCCGAGCCCGCTGGACGCGCCGGTGACGAGGACGTTTCGAGGAGAGTCGTTCACGAGGGCGGGCATCCTGACTCAGCGAGCGGCGGGCCTCCAGTCGGCGCGCGACGGCGAGCTCGTGAGCCGGGACGTCCAGATGCCGGCATCGCCCCGGCGATTCGTGGGCCGCCAGCGTCCGCCGCCGGTCCTCCCGGTGCAGCCGGTGACGGCATGGGCTCCGTCCGGTCGCGCATGCTCCGGGAGTGCAGCCCCCCGGAGGTTTACATGCGCCCGGTCCTCGCCGTCCTGGAAGTGCTGCTCCTCACCGGAGCCTCGCCGGCGGATGCTCCCGAGGCTCCGGGTGTCCGGATGTTCGAGCGGCTGAAGACGCTGACCGGCGACTGGGAGGGCACCTTCGAGTGGTCCGGGGGCCGCACCGGCTCGGGCAACCTTCGCGTCAGCTACTATCTCACCGGCGGTGGCTCGGCCGTCGTCGAGAACCTCGTCATGGGCGGCGTTCCGACCATGACCACCGTCTACCATCTGGACGGCAGCGACCTCCGGATGACCCACTACTGCGCGGCGCGGAATCAGCCCCGGCTGCGCGCGGTGCGGTTCGACGAGGCGCAGGGCTCCGCCGAGTTCGCCTTCGTCGACGTCACCGGCGTCGGCCCGAAGAACCCCGGACACGTCGAGGCGTTCTTCGTGCGGCTCCTCGACGCCGACCGCCTCAACCTCCGCTTCACCTTCGGCGGCGGGCCGGGCAAGACCGCGGTGGAGAACATCCTCGTCCGGCGAATCAACCCGAGCTGAGCCCGCGGCTTCGTACCCGGGGTCAGGTCCGTTTCCGTCGCGGTGCGCGGGAGCGTCGTCGGCGCACGGCGCGGCCGGTGACCGCGGCGAGGATGGCCGGGTACACCCGCGGGCTCCGGGGAAGCCCGAGATGCCCGACGCCACCGACCACCGTGATGCGCTCCGGCAGGAAGACCGGTGCACCGCGGTAGCTCTGCGCCCGCGCGCTCTGCATGTGCACCATTCCGTCCCCGAGCAGCCACGAGAGGAGGTGCTGGGGGTCCGCGTGCAACGTCCCGATGATGGCGTGGTGCGTGCCTTCGAGCGGCAGCGGAACCCAGCTGCCGTCCGGGACCAGGTCGCCGTGGGCGAGGTCCTTCACGCCCGCGCTCCGGAGGTCGGCGACTGCGCCGACGAGCTTGGTCCAGGGATTGGGAAGCGATTTCAGGAGAGAGGCGGTGACACGGCCGAGGCGCTCGAGGGGCGCGCCGAGATGTGGCACTCCGAGGTGCACCGTGTGGCGGACCCGCCCCACCCAGGCCGCCGAGCGGGCGAGGCCGTGCTGGAGCGCGCTCCGCACGACGAGCCCGCCCATGCTGTAGCCGACGAGCACGATCTCCGTCGGCTCGACGGGCCAGGAGGCCACGAGCTGCTCGAACAGCGCGTCCGCCGCGGCGCCGCTGTCGTGGATGGAGCGGCCGGTGTTGTAGCGGACGAACACCGGGGTGAAGCCGGCGTCGCGCTCCAGCAGCGAGCCGTAGCTCGTCCGTGACCGCCCCGGAAAACTCCAGACGGACTCGGTGACCCCCAGCCCGTGCACCCAGAGGGAGAGCCGCCGCCTCGCGCGGGGAAAGGCCTCGCGCAGGGATGGAAGCTCGGGAGGGACGGGTCGCCCGCCGCGGACGATCCGGATCTCCGCTGCCAGCCCGGCGGCATGGAGGCGGTCACCGACGGACGCCTGGAGCACCGCGGTCAGACCTGGGAGCACGGTCGAGCGCTGCGACGTCCTCGGACGTCTCGGCCGTGGGCGAGCCACGGCTCAGAGCTTCCAGAACGGCTTCAGCGCCTCGCGGCTCGCCTCGATGACCTGCTGCGCCTCGCGGCTCGCGCCCCGGGGGAACTCGTCCCGCCGGCCGCCCATCACCTCGAGGCAGGCGTGGACGCTCCGGGGGAGCCCCACCAGCGAGTACCCGCCCTCGAGCAGGAGCACCAGCCGCCCGCCGGCGACCTCCTCCGCGAGGGACTTCATCGCGCTGCACATCGCCGCGAAGCCGCGCTCGGTGCAGAGCATTCCGCCCAGCGGGTCGTCCTCGTGCGCGTCGAACCCCGCCGAGACGATGACCAGGTCAGGCCGGAAGGCGTGCGCCACCGGGAGGAAGAGCTCGTGGAACGCCGCTCCCAGGTCCGCGTCGGTCCGGCCGGCGGGGAAGGGCACGTTCACCGTGTACCCGGCGCCGGCCCGCTCGCCCGTCTCGTGGGACGCGCCAGTCCCGGGGTAGAACGGATACTGGTGCACCGACTGGTAGAGCACGTCTCCGCGCTCCCAGAACACCGCCTGCGTCCCGTTGCCGTGGTGCACGTCCCAGTCGAGGATCAGCACCCGCGCAGCCCCGAGCGTCCGCGCCGCCTCCGCCGCGACGGCTGCATTGTTGATGAAGCAGAACCCCATCATCCGGTTCGGCTCGGCGTGGTGCCCGGGAGGCCGCACCAGGGCAAACGCCGTCCGGTGCGTCCCGGTGAGCACCGCCTCGACCGCCTCGATCGCCGCGCCGGCCGCCGCCAGCGCCGCGTCGTGGGTGCTGGGGGAGGCGAAGGTGTCGACGTCGATGGCCACGTGCGCCCCGGCGATGTTCCCGAACTCCTCGAGCAGCTCCGGCCCATGCACCCGGGCAATCTCGTCGGCGCGGGCCAGGCGCGGGACCCGGAACTCCAGGGCCGGTAGCCGGTGCTGCTCGAGGTACTCCAGCGTCCGCGACAGGCGGAGCGGAGACTCGGGGTGCCCGCGCCCCGGCTGGTGCTGGAGGAAGAGGGGGTGGGTGAGGACCAGGACGGGCGAGGACACGGTGCGGAAGATGGCGACTGTAGCCCACCGCGCCCGCTCGCGGCCGTCCGGCCTCAAACGACTGCTCGCCGGGCGGGTCGGGGAGAGTACAGTCCGGGTCGATCCGTGGTGCGATGGCTCCGAAAGATCGGGCTGCGCAACGCGCTGTTCGGCGTCTCCAGCCTGTCGCTCCTGGCCGTGCTGCTGGCCATCTTGCTGTACGTCTCGCATGACGCCAGCCTGCTCGCGGCCATCCACCGCGGCGACGAGGCGGGCGTCATCAGCCAGCTCCGGCGCACGCTCCTGCTGGCCATCGTCGTCGGCTCGCTGGCCTTCGCCTTGATCCTCTGGCTCCTCGGCCGCCTCGTCCTGACCCGGCCGCTGGAGCAGATCCTCGTGGCCGCGCGGCGGATGAGCGAGGCCGACCTCACCCAGACCGTCACCCTCGCCGGGAGCGACGAGCTCGCGGTTCTGGCCGGCGCGCTGAATCGCATCGGGCAGGGGCTCCGGGACACGCTCTCGCGCGTGCGCTCCGTGGGCGAGGCGGTGGGCGCGATCATCGACCAGCTGTCCCGCTCCGGCGTCCAGGTGACCTCTGGCGCCACCACCATCCAGTCCCAGGTCACCGAGACCAGCCGCTCCATGGCCGAGGCGGTGGGCACGCACCAGGAGGTCGCGGCGCACGTCGAGGCCCTCCAGCGCACGGCCGAGGAGAGCACCGCGCGCATCACCGAGATCGCCCGGCGGAACGAGGAGGTCGCCGAGGGCGTGGAGCAGATGGCGGCCAGCGTCCAGGAGACCACCGCCGCCATCGACGAGATGACCCGCAGCATCCTCGACGTCGCGAAGGCCATCGAGGAGCTGGGCGGCTCGACCGAGGAGACCTCCTTCAGCATCAAGCAGATGGACGTCAGCATCGGCCAGGTGGAGACCAACGCCAACGAGACCGCCCGGCTGTCGGAGCAGGTCTCGGCCGAGGCCGCGAGCGGCGTGCAGTCGCTGCAGAAGACGCTGGCCGGCATCGACCGCATCCGCGAGTCGAGCGAGCTGGCCGCCCGGGTCATCGAGGGGCTGGGCCGCCGCGTGGGCGAGGTGGTGGCCATCCTCGACGTCATCGACGAGGTCGCCGAGCAGACGAACCTCCTCGCTCTCAACGCGGCGATCATCGCCGCCCAGGCCGGTGAGCAGGGCAAGGGGTTCGCCGTCGTGGCCGACGAGATCAAGGAGCTCGCCGAACGCACCGGCGCCTCCACCAAGGAGATCTCCGAGCTCATCGCCCGGGTGCAGGAGGAGAGCCGGAACGCCGTGGGCGCGGTGGAGCAGGGCGTCCGGCACGTCCAGGAGGGCGTGGAGCTGGGCCGCGAGGCGGAGACGGCGCTCAAGCGAATCAGCGGCACCGCCAACCGGAGCACGGTGATGGTGAAGGCCATTGCCCGGGCGACGGTGGAGCAGGCCCGGGGGAGCCGCAGCGTCACCTCGGCGGTCCAGCGCATCGCCGACACGGTCCAGTCGGTCACCCAGTCGGCACAGGCCCAGGCCCGGGGCACCGCGCGCATCACCCAGTCCGCCCAGCACATGCAGACCGTCACCGCCGACGTCCAGCGACGGAGTCAGGAGCAGGCCGCGGGGAGCCGTCTCGTCACCCGGGGCCTCGAGGCGATGCGGGACCGCGTCCTGCAGCTGGACCGGGCGCAGCGCGAGCAGACCCGCGGCTCGGCGGTGGTGCTCAAGACCATGGAGGCCATCCGGGGCGTCAGCGAGGAGCAGGCCCGGACGGTGCGCCAGCTGGAGGAGGCGATCGCCCGCCTCCAGGAGGAGGCCGAGGTGCTCCGCGGCGAGGTCCGTCGCTTCCGTCTATGAATGTCGGCGTGAAGCCGGCGCGCCGCGTGCCCTCCGAGGGCTGGATGGTCTTCCTCGTGGGGGCGGTGCAGTTCATCAACATCTGGGACTTCGTGATGGTGATGCCACTCGGGCCGGACTTCGCCCGGGCGCTGGACATCCCGCTGTCCCACCTCGGGCTGCTCGGGGGCGCCTACACCGCGGCGGCGGCGCTGGCGGGCATCGCCGGCTCCACGTTCCTCGACCGCTTCGACCGTCGTTCCGCGCTGGCGGTGGCGATGACCGGGCTCGTGCTGGGCACCATCGCCGGAGGCCTGGCCTGGAGCTTTCCCACGCTGCTCGCCGCGCGCTTCCTGGCTGGGGCGTTCGGAGGCCCGGCAACCTCGCTGTCGCTGTCGATCATCGCCGACGTGGTGCCGTCCGAGCGCCGGGGAAAGGCCATGGGCGCGGTGATGGGGGCCTTCTCGGTGGCCTCGGTCGTTGGCGTTCCCCTGAGCCTGCAGCTGTCGGTGTGGGGTGGGTGGCGGTTGCCCTTCTTCGTGGTGGGAGGCCTCGGCCTCGGCGTCACCGCGGCGGTCGCGGCCTCGCTCCCCAGCCTCCAGGGTCACCTGGTCCGTCGGGCGGAGAGCATCGCCGCGGCACTCCCTCTTTTCCGCCCGCTGGTGCTCACCTCGTTCGCGATGACCGCGGTGACGATGGCCGGCGGTTTCCTGGTCATCCCCAACATCTCCGCCTACGTCCAGACCAACCTCGGCCTGCCGCGGAACCAGCTGCAGTGGGTGTACGGCATCGGCGGGCTGGTCAGCTTCGCCACCCTCCGCGTGGTGGGGAAGCTGGTGGACCGGTTCGGGAGCTTCCGGGTGGGGACGGTGGCCTCGCTGATCCTCGCCGTCGCCTTCGACCTGATGTTCGTCCACCCGCCCGGCGCGTCCGCCGGAGCGGCGATGGCCATGTCGATCTTCCTCTTCTTCGCCCTCTCGTCCCGGAACGTGAGCTACAACACGCTCGCCTCGCGGGTGCCCGAGCCGCCGGAGCGCGCGCGATTCATGTCCTTCCAGTCCGCCGTCCAGCACCTGGCCAGCGCGGCCGGTGCGAGCCTCTCGGCGCAGGTGCTCTTCGTGCAATCCGACGGCAGCCTGGGCAACGTGCCGATGCTCGGCCGGATGGCGATCGCCCTGACCCTGCTCCTGCCCGTCCTCCTCTTCCTCGTCGAGCGCGGGGTCCGGCGGCGAATCCCACCTCCGGAAACACTGCCCGAGGCCCTGCCCGGGGGAATGGCAACCCTCCCCAAGAAGGTTTAAGAGCGAGCAAGCGATGTTCAACCTTGGCGCCGGCGAGATCGCGGTCATCATGATCGTCGCCCTGCTGCTGCTCGGCCCGGACAAGCTCCCGGAGCTGGCGCGCGGGATCGGCAAGTTCGTGCGGGAGTTCCGCCGCCAGACCGACGACGTCCGGGGCATGGTGGAGCGCGAGTTCTACAAGATGGACCAGGAGGTCTTCGCCGAGGAGCAGCCGCAGGCCAAGCGGATCGAGCCACCCGCCGAGCCCGCCCCGGTCGAGGCCGAGGCCCCGGCGGCCGCGAGCACCGAAGGAGCGCTGCCTCCGCCGGCCTATCCCTCCGTCTTCCCTCCGCCCGAGGGCGTCGTCGCCGCGAAGGGATCCTCCGCCGCGCCGCTGGGGCTGGAGCCGCCGACCCCGGCTCCGGCTCCGGCGACGGCCTCGACCGAGCCCGCCACCGCCTCCTCGACCGAGCCGGGCGCCCCCGTGCGCCCCGAGGGCGAGCCCGCCTCGCATGGCTGAGGAGGAGCCGATCCAGTCCCGGATGAGCCTCTCCGAGCACCTCGGAGAGCTGAGGTCACGCCTGCTCCGGGTGGTCATCGCGGTGCTCGTGCTCGGCGTCGCCGGCCTCGTCTGGGCCCGCCCGATCTTCGGCTTCCTGATGAGGCCGGTGCTGGACGCGCTGCCGCCGTCCGAGCGGAGCCTCATCTACACCTCGGGCATCGAGGAGCTGAACGTGCTGATGAAGGTCGGCCTCTACGCCGGCATCTTCCTCGCCACGCCCGTGCTCCTGACGCAGATCTGGGGCTTCGTCGCCCCGGGTCTCTACCCGCGCGAGCGGAAGTACGCCTTCCCCTTCGTGTTCCTCGGCACCGTGGCGTTCCTGATTGGCGCGACCTTCTGCTACCTGGTGGTGCTCCCCACCATGTTCAAGTTCCTGCTCTCCAGCGGGGACACGGCACCGATCAAGGCCCGGGTGGAGCGGGCGAGAGCGGTGGAGGTCGAGGCGCTCCGGTTCGCGCGCTCGGGTGACTTCGACCGCGCGGCCAACCTCGCCGACGGGGAGGCGCAGCGGCTCACCGCGATGGGCGACGGACGGGTCTCGGCGCCGGACCGCTTCGCCGACGGCGTGGTCGAGCTCCAGGCTCGCCTCGATGCCGAGGGCCGGCTGGTCGACGCCACCCGCGACGGCCTCGGGCTCGGTGCGGCGCCGGCGCTCCGCCAGGCGTTGGAGAAGCGGATGGAGGCGGTGGACGCCTTCCAGTCCGGCTCGGCGAGCAAGGCCTCCGAGGCGCTGGAGCAGTCCGCCTCGCTCCTCGCCGGTGCCGCGGGCAGCCAGGGTTCGGCGGTGGCCCGGCTGTGGAAGATGCAGAAGACGCTCGCCGCGGGTCAGGGCTCGCTGGCCGAGGAGGCCTGGACCCGCCCGCTGCTCACCATGAGCGAGCAGCTGTCGCTGGTGCTGATGCTGCTCCTCGCGCTCGGCGTGGTCTTCGAGCTCCCGCTCGTGATGGCGCTCCTCGCCGCGCTGGGGCTGGTGAAGGCGAAGTTCCTGATGAAGTACCAGCGGCACGCCTTCGTGGTGTGCCTCATCCTCGCGGCGGTCATCACCCCGACGGGAGACCCGATCAACATGGGCATCCTCGCCGGCCCGATGCTGCTCTGCTACGAGGTCGGTGTCCTCGCCGCCTGGCTCATCGAGCGACGGCGCGCCCGCAGCACCTCCGAGACCGCGCTCACGCCCACCTAGTCGGCGACGAGGGTCACCTGGATGTTGCCCCGGGTCGCCTTGCTGTAGGGGCAGACCTGGTGCGCGGCCTCCATCAGCTCCCGCGTCTCTTCGCGCGAGACCCCGTCGACGTGGCCGTGCAGCTCGGCGGCGAGACCAAATCCGCCGTCGTCGGTCTTCCCGATGGTCACCCGGGCGGTGATGGTGGCGTCCTTCAGCGGCTTCCTCTGCAGGCGGGCCACCACCCGCAGCGCGCTCTCGAAGCACGCGGCATACCCGGCGGCGAAGAGCTGCTCGGGGTTCGTCCCCGGGCCTCCCTTGCCCCCGAGCGAGGTGGGCATCGCGAGGCCGTGGGAGACCTGGCCGTCGTCGGTCTGGACCTTGCCCTCGCGCCCTCCGTGGGCGGTGGCGGTGGCGGTGTAGAGCGGCTGGAACATGGCGCCGACCTAACCTTCGCCTCCGCGCGAGTCGAGCGCCTCGCGTGCCGCTGCGGCCTCAGACGTGCCGTGCACGACGGCGCACCATCCAGCCGGCGACCGCCAGGAGCGCCAGCGCGCCGCCCGGTCCGGTCCCGGTGCTGCTGCACCCGGAGGCGTGGCTGGCGATCACGGTGGTGATGGCGTCGCGATCGGCCGGTGCAGGGGTTCCGCCGGTGATGCGGAACTGGACCGAGGCCTGTCGCGGCGCTCCGGAGGTGAACTCGAAGCCGGCGATGACCGTCTTCACCGTGCCGGGGCCGATGTCGCCCAGGGTGCAGGGCATCCCCCCGGTGCAGTCGAGCGACGTCGAGACCAGGCGGAGCGCGGGGTCCACCTGCGCGTCGAGCACCACCCCGGTCGCCGTGCCCGTGCCCCGGTTGACGACGTGGACGATGAACCGAGGCGGATGCCCATTGCTGTACTCGTGCCCGAGCGTGGTGGCGCCGATGGCCAGCCCCCTTGCCGGGGACCACCCCACGTCCTCGAGCGCCGCAGGGGTCAGGTCCATCGTCCGCGAGAGGCTCGGGTTGATGGTGGGCATCATCAGCAGAGGCGGCGAGGCGCTCGAGTCCCAGTGGCCCACGCTCGAGCCGTCGGAGTAGGCGCTCGGCGTGTAGAGCAGCACGTCGCCGGCGAGGTTCTCGCCCGCGCGCCGCCCGTCGCCGTCCACGCTCACCAGCCCGCCATCCTCCTCGATGTACGTCTCGAGGGCCGTCCCGTCATCGGCGGAGATGCCCCACACCGGAATGGTGAGGCCGGGGCCCGCGTCCCCGGTGTAGGAGGTGGGCCCGGTTCCGGACTGCGAGGGCCGCACCACGAGCCCCACCGCCCCGGCGGCCTGCGCGTTCAGCGCCCGCTGCGAGACGAGACAGAACAGCCCCGCGTCGGAGCGCACGCCGCGCTCGGCGATCACCAGCATGCCGGGCGACGGGGCGAGCGGGTTGCAGGCGTCCTGGGCCGTCCCTCCGTCCGCGTCCTGCGCCATCACCACCGGAGCGGCGAGCGAGACGTGTCCCGGGCCGAACCGGGCGCGGGCCAGCGGGAAGGTGCGACCATCGGGAAGCCGCATCAGCCCGTCGGTCCTGTCCAGCACCGCGTCCTTGGCGGCGCGGACCGCGGGCCCGACCCAGCTCACGCCGAAGGGACGCCGGATGGCCAGGTCGTAGTCGCTCGAGGACAGCTGCGAGAGCAGCACCCCGCTGGTGTCGTCGCGGGCCTGCTCACGGAAGGCCGTGGCCGACTTGATGAAGCCCAGGCCGTGGGCCATCTCGTGGAGGAAGACCGAGGCGAGGTCGGTGGTGCCGGCGGGCGCGAGGTTGTCCAGCCCGGCGTACCAGGCGGTGATGGCGCAGTCGGAGCGGCCCACCCGGCCGTTGAACCGGGAGTCGATCTCCTCGCGGCCGGGGTCGAGATCCTGCCCCGCGCGCTCGTTCGCCAGCGCGGCCGGGTAGCGGTTGTCCTCGTAGAGCGCGCTCGGCCCCGAGGCGCCCAGCACCGCCGTCCCGCCGGAGCAGTCGAGGTCGATGAACTCGGTGCGGATGGAGATGGGGATCCGGTTGCCGAGCGTCGCGGACCAGAGCGCAGCCGAGTACTGCGCGGACATCAGCCGCTGCTCGCCCACGGTGGTGCCGGGGTTCCCTCCCACCGGCTCCGCCGGCGTGGTGTCGTTCAGCCCCTCGCCCGAGCCGTTTCCGTCGATGATGCGGATCTCCGCTCCCCCGAGAGCCACCGGGGAGACGAGCAGCGTGGCGGCACACAGCGCGCGGAGACGGCGGGGAATCATCTGGAGTCTTCGGAGTCCCGGACCATTGCCTCTGCGCCGTCCTCGCTGTCCACGCACCCGACGCTCAGCGTGCCGTCGTTGGCCCGGCGCCCGAGGACCACTGCGGTCGGCCCAGGCGTGACCGCGCCCATGGCATCGCTGGCCGGCGCCCGGGTGGTGAGGGCGTTCCGGGCGACGTAGGGCCGGACCAGCGCGCGGGCGGTCGCGACCGCCTCCGGGACCGTCTCCGGGGCCGCGCCGGGACCGCAGCCGGGGAGGGCGACTGCTCCGAGGGCCAGGAGAGCCCGGAAGACGCGGGAAGGAACCATCGAGAAGACCGCTTCGAGCATCATCGGGTCCCCCCCTTCGCAGCAAGGCGTGTTATCGATGTCCCCCGAGGGTGACGGCGCGATGACCACCGATGGCGCGAAGAGCACGCGGGAGCGGGCCAAGGAGATCGCCGAGCAGCGACGGGCCGAGCGGCGGCAGCGGAAGCGCCACTGCGTCCTGTGCGGGGTGGAGGAGTCCGACCGGACCCCGCTGGGACCCCACCCGGACGGCATCGGGCCAAGTTGCCGGGAAGAGGCGACCTGTCTCTCCCGCAGGGCACGCTCGCTGTAGCTTTCCAATACGGTTGCTCGCTCCGCCGCATCGGATGTAAGAAGATGGGCGCATGGCCAGCGCCCCCTTCACCGGAGTGAAGGTGTTCTCGACGACGCTCGCCCGGGACCGCGAGACCATGGGTGAGACGATCACCAAGTGGCTCCAGAACAACCCCGGGGTCGAGGTCGTCGACCGGGTCGTGACCCAGAGCTCCGACAAGGAGTTCCACTGCCTGACCGTCACCCTCTTCTACCGGCACCGAGAGCCCGCCTCGCGGAACGGCTGAACACGCGAGGGCTCCGGGGGGTTGCGCCCGGGGCCCCGGTCGTGGAGACCTCTGGACATGCGTCCGATGCGCCGGGGCTTCCGCCCCGTCTTCCCTAGATTGCACGGCGCCGCGGCGTGGCTCGCGGCGGCCCTCGTCGTCGGCTCGGTCGTCTACGCGCTCGCCCACGACGGCTTCGGCCCTCTGCTCCTCCTCATTCCGCGCGCGGTGCTCCACGGCTTCCTGTGGCAGCCGGTGACCTACGGGTTCGTCGCCGATTCCCCCATGGGCGTCATCTTCGGCGCGCTCATCCTCTGGCAGCTCGGCGGAGCGCTCGAGCAGACCTGGGGCACGCGGCGGATGGTGTCCTTCGCCGTGGGCACCACCGTGCTCGCGGGCGTGGTGACGGTGCTCCTCGCCCTGGTCATCCGGACGCTCGCGCTCCTCCCCTTCGCCGGCGGCTTCGTGATGGGCTCGGTGCTCTGGGTCGCGTACGGGCTCAGCTTCGGCCGCCAGCGTCTGAACTTCTGGGGCCTGCCGGTGAGCGGGAACGTCTTCGCGCTGATCGGCGTGGGCTTCGTGTTCCTCGAAGGAGCGTTCTCCGGCTTCCTGAGGGTCATCCCCGAGGCGGCGGCGCTGCTGCTGACCTTCGGCTACCTGCGACTGGGTGGCCCGTCGAGCTGGATTCTCCGGCTGCAGAGCTGGCGGCTCCAGCGCCAGCTGCGGACGCGGAGCAAGCACCTGACCCTGGTCAGCCCTGACCGGAACACCCCCCGGGATTCGGACCGTTTCATCCAGTGAGACGGTCTGTTTCAGCCGGTTTGGTTGCATCACCGGGAGCGGACGGGCATCCAAGGGCCCGCGATTCGTTTCACGAGAGAAGATCCCTCGCTTTCCGGAGACACCCGATGCGCTCGCTCGTTGCCCTCGCAGCCCTCGTCGCCCTACCCGCAGCTGCCTCCACCTGGGAGATCGACCCCAACCACACCGAGAGCTCGTTCGTGGTGAAGCACCTGATGGTGTCGAACGTCCGCGGTCAATTCGGGAAGACCACCGGGACCGTCACGCAGGACGACAAGGACGTCACCAAGAGCAAGGTGGAGATCACGATCGACGCGAAGACCATCGACACCCGCGTGGACAAGCGTGACGCGCACCTCAAGTCGCCCGACTTCTTCGACGTCGAGAAGTTCCCGACCATCACCTTCAAGTCCACGAAGATCACCAAGGCCGAGGGCAACAACGTGAAGATGGAAGGTGACCTCACCATCCACGGCGTGACCAAGCCGGTGGTCGTGAACGTCGAGCAGACCCCGGATACTCTCGCCGGGGGGAAGACCATCCGGGGCTTCACCGCCACCACCAAGATCAACCGCAAGGACTTCGGGCTGAACTGGAACCGGACCATCGAGGCCGGCGGCGTGATGGTGGGTGAGGACGTCGCCATCACCGTGGAGGGAGAGCTCCACCGGAAGGACGCCGCGAGCGCGGCGAAGTGACCGTCGGCGGCGCCCGGCCTACGCGGCGCTGATCGACTGGACGCCCGCCCGGAAGACGTAGATCCGGGCGGTGTGCGTGCGGGTGTCCGCCGGGACGAGGAAGAAGCCCACCTCGGCCCCGTCGACGTCCTCGGAGAACCCGACGATCTGCCGGCCGTCGGAGAAGCCCACGCGGATCCGCCGGCCCGTCGACGGCGGTGGCGAGGTCCCGGGCTCCTGCATGAAGAAGATGGCCTTCACTCGCTCGGCGGCGATGGCCTCGGGCGGGCGGCCGGGCTGGGCGAGACGGATGACCGGATCCAGGAGGTCCAGGTCCCGGACCGTTCCCCGGCGCACCTGTCCCTCGAGCGTGTGGAGCACCACCCGGTGCTCGCCCTCGACGAAGGTCGGGTTCAGGTAGGAGCCACCGAACACCTCGGCGCCGGTGGCGACGTCGGTGACCGGTGCTGGCGGCGGCTCGGGCATCACCGCGTCCGACTCCTCCATCACGTCCAGCGGTGCCTCCGCGAGCAGGACGGCCTTGTTCCGCGCGAACGGTCCGCTGTGGCCGAACTGATGCGCGAGATGGGGCGGCTCGGGCCGCGCAGCGCTCAGCGCGGGCACCCTGCGTCCGTCCTCGCCCATGACGTAGGCGGCGGGCGGAGGCGGTGGCGGCGAGGCCGGCCGCGGGGCAGCGGCGACGGCCCTGGGCGGAGCGGGGGCCGGAGGTGGAGGCGGCGCGAAGGCCGGGCCCGGAGGTGGCGCGGACGGTGGGCGCGGCACGGAGATGCGTGGCGCGACCGGCGCCGGCGGCTCCTGCTCGAGCTCGGGCAGCGCCTCGACCTCCCCGTACTGGAAGGCCTGCGGCGGCGCGGGGGGCTCCGGCTCGAGCTCGGGCAGTGCCCCGACCTCCCCGTACTGGAAGGCCTGGGGCGCGGCCGCGAGCTCGGCCTCGGTGGCCTGCAGCTCCTCCGGGGCGAAGGTGGGTTGCTCCTCCTGGTCGTCGAAGGCGATCGCCCGTGGGTCCGCGGGCTGCTCACCGACGAACTCGTGGAGCGCCGCCAGCGGGACGCGGTCCTCGGGCTGCCCGGCCAGCTCCTCCGGCAGCGACTCGCCCTCGAGGAGGATGACGTCCGCCGAGGACAGCTCGATCGGGGCAGCGTCCTCCCCGGGACCGGGCTCGGTGGGACCGGGCTCGCCGGGACCGGCCTCGGTGGCAGCGAGGTCCGCGGGATGGAACTCGGCGACCCGATCCGCGACGTCGAGCGGGATCGCGCCCAGGTCCTCGGGAGGGAGCGCCTCGGCAGCCACCGGCACCGCGCCCCAGTCGGTGGACTCGGCCGTCGCGGCGTCGCCCGCCTCGATGTCATCATCGGTCGCCTCGGCTGCCGCGTCGATCCGCTCGGCGAGGCTCGGCCGCCGCGCCGCGGCCTCGGGAACCACGGCCGGTTCCGGCTCGAGCTCGGGCAACGCCCCCAGCGCTCCGGGGTCGAGGGCCTGCGCCCCCGCGGCGAGCTCGGTCTCGGGCGGGAGCGGCGGGAGCAGCTCGACGGTGTCCTGCGGGTCGGTGGGAGTCTCCCCGGCCTCGGCGGCCCAGCCGGATGGGTCTTCCTCCCCCGGGAGCGGGGCATCCGGCGGGATCGCGACAGCGTCGAGCGCTTCGACGACCGCCTCGGCGGGCGCAGCCTCCGCCTCCGCCTCCGGAGCCGCAGCCTCGGGCCCGGGGAGGGGCAACGCGCCCTCCGCCTCGAGCTCGGGAAGCGGCTCGGGTGGGGCAGCCCCGTGGTCGACGAAGGCGTGCAGGTCGATCGCCGGGTCGGTCGCCGCCTCGGAGGGCGACGGATGCTCGAACCGGGTGACCTCGGCCGGCGGCGTCAGGACCGGAAGCTCGGCCTCGAGGGGCTCGAGCGCCGGCTCCGGTGCCGCCAGCTCCGCCTCGAGGGGCTCGAGCGCCCGCTCCGGTGGCGCCAGCTCCGGCTCGAACGCCATCGGCTCCAGGCCGGAGGGCGCCTCCTCCATCCCGGGGGACGGTTCCGCGGCGAGGCCGGGGGCCGGCTCCGCCTCGGGTTCCGGAAGCTCGCCGACGAGGAGGATCGGCGCATCCGCGCGGGCCTCAGCCGTCGGGGCCGGGGGTGCGGAGTCGACGAGGTCCGGCGTCGGCCCGGGCCCGGAGGGCGAATCCGGCTCCAGGCGCGGAAGCAGGGCCGCTCCCGATGCATCGAGCCGGGGAAGCGCCGCTGCCGCCACCCGAGGTCCAGACGTCGCGATGGGGCTGGGCGAGGGCGCAGGGGTGCCGCCAGGCTGGGGGCCGCCGGTCCGGACCTCTGCCGGTTCCGAGGGCAACCCGAGCCTCTCCCGCAACTCGGCGAGCCGGCTTCGCTCCTGCTCGTTGAGACCGTCGGTGCTTCGCTTCTCGCTGAGGGAGCGCAGCTCGCGGATGGCCGCACGCGTATCGGACACTGTTCCAGCGAGTGTACCGGGCAAACGCGCGATGGCGAAACCGAGCGGCGCCGGTGTGGCGACCCTGTTGAAGCCCTGACGCAAGGCTTCACCCGGCGGACCGACACCTACCTGCGCCTTGTGTCGAACCCTCCGGTGCGCCAGAAACGGGCAGTCGGCCCGACAGCGCCCTTTCCACACATCGGAGTTCCAGTGCCCCAGCCAGGAATCGAGAAGCTCGCGATCGACACCATCCGCACGCTCTCCATGGATGCGGTGCAGAAGGCGAATTCGGGACATCCCGGAGCGCCGATGGCACTCGCCCCGGTCGCCTACGCCCTCTGGCAGAACGTCCTCCGGTACGACCCGGCCGAGCCCACCTGGCCGAACCGCGACCGGTTCCTGCTCTCCAACGGGCACGCCTCGATGCTCCTCTACTCGGTGCTCCATCTGACGGGCGTGCGTCAGGTGGACCCCGAGGGCCGGGTGCTCGACGCGCCGGCGGTCTCGCTCGACGACATCAAGTCCTTCCGGCAGCTGGGCAGCCGGACTCCGGGGCACCCCGAGTACGGCGTCACCACCGGCGTCGAGTCCACCACCGGGCCGCTGGGGCAGGGGGCTGCGAACTCGGTGGGCATGGCCATCGCCTCGCGCTGGCTCGGGGCACACTACAACCGGGCGAACCTCACTCTCTTCGACTTCGACGTCTACGCCATCCTCGGCGACGGCTGCATGATGGAGGGCATCTCCTCGGAGGCCGCGTCGCTCGCCGGCCATCTGAAGCTGCCGAACCTCTGCTGGCTCTACGACAACAACCACATCTCGCTCGACGGGAAGCTCTCGCTCTCCTTCGACGAGGACGTGCCGAAGCGCTTCGATGCATACGGCTGGGCGACCACGCACGTGACCGACGCCAACGACCTCGGCCAGCTCGCGAAGGCCTTCCAGTTCTTCAAGCAGCAGGGGCGGCCCACGCTGATCGTGGTCGACTCCCACATCGGCTACGGCGCACCGAAGAAGCAGGACACCAGCGCCGCCCACGGTGAGCCCCTCGGCGAGGATCAGGTGCGCGCGGCGAAGAAGTTCTACGGCTGGCCGGAGGACGCCCAGTTCCTCGTCCCCGACGGCGTCCGCGAGCACTTCCAGCAAGGCCTCGGGATGCGCGGCAGGAAGCTGCGGCAGGACTGGGAGGCCACCCGGGAACGCTACCGGAAGGAGCAGCCGGAGCTCTCGAAGGAGCTGGACCTCGTCGACCGCTTCGAGCTGCCCCCCGGCTGGGACGCCGATCTGCCGGTCTTCCCCGCCGATCCGAAGGGGATGGCCACCCGCGAGTCGTCCGGACAGGTGCTGAACGCGCTGGGGAAGAAGATCCCCTGGCTCCTCGGAGGCGCGGCCGACCTCAGCGGCTCCACCAAGGTGACCTTCAAGGGAGAGCCCAACCTCGCCGCGGGCGAGCCCGGCGGCCGCAACATCTACTACGGGGTCCGCGAGCACGCGATGGGTGCCATCGTGAACGGGATGGTGCTGACCAAGCTCCGCGCCTTCGGGAGCACCTTCCTCACCTTCACCGACTACATGCGAGCGCCGATCCGGCTCTCCGCCCTGATGGAGATCCCGGCGTTCCACGTGATGACCCACGACTCCATCGGCCTCGGCGAGGACGGGCCGACGCACCAGCCCATCGAGCAGCTCGCCTCGCTCCGGGCGATGCCAGGGCTGTGGGTGATCCGACCCGGTGACGCGAACGAGGTCACCGAGTGCTACCGGCTGGTGATGGAGAGCAAGCGCCACCCGGTCATCCTGAGCTTCAGCAGGCAGGCCCTCCCCACCTTCGACCGGACGAAGTACGCGCCTGCGAGCGGTGCCCGGAAGGGCGCCTACGTGCTCGCCGATGCCGAGGGCGGAAAGCCGCAAGTGCTTCTGATGGCCACCGGCAGCGAGGTGCGCCTGGTCGTCGAGGCGTTCGAGAAGCTCAAGGCCGAGGGGATCCGTGCCCGCGCGATCAGCATGCCCTGCTGGGAGATCTTCGAGCAGCAGTCGCCCGAGTACCGCGAGTCGGTGTTTCCCTCGTCGGTGAGCGCGCGAGTCGCCGTGGAGCAGGCGGCGACCTTCGGCTGGCAGGCCTACGTTGGGCTCACCGGGAAAATCCTGGGCATGAAGAGCTTCGGCGCCTCGGCGCCATTGAAGGACCTGCTCCCGCACTTCGGCTTCACCACCGAGCACGTGGTGGCCGCGGCGAAGGAGCAGCTGGGGAAAAAGGAGCAGTCATGAATCCGCTTCAGCAGCTGGCCGAGCAGGGCCAGAGCGTCTGGCTCGACTTCATGCGGCGTAGCCTGGTCACCACCGGCGAGCTGCAGCGCTACATCGACAACGACGGCCTCAGGGGCCTGACCTCCAACCCGACCATCTTCCAGAAGGCGGTGGAGGGGAGCTCGGACTACGACGAGCTGTTCCGGGAGTGGGCGCCGCGCGGCGCGTCGGCCGGCGACGTGTTCGAGGTGCTCGCGGTGCGGGACATCGGGGACGCGGCGCGCGTCTTCCGGCCGGTCTGGGAACGGACGAAGCACCGCGACGGGTACTGCTCGATCGAGGTGACCCCCACCCTGGCTCACGACACGCAGGGGACGATCGCGGAGGCCCACCGACTCTGGAAGAAGCTCGGGGTGCCCAACGTGATGGTGAAGATCCCCGGCACCGTCGAAGGCGTGCCGGCCGTCGAGCAATGCGTCGCCGACGGCCTGAACATCAACATCACCCTCCTCTTCAGCCAGGACGCCTACGTGGCGGTGGCCGAGGCGTACATCCGTGGCCTGGAGAAGCGGCTGGCGCGGGGAGAGGACATCTCGGAGAGCGCCTCGGTGGCGAGCTTCTTCGTCAGCCGGATCGACTCGCTGGTGGAGAAGACCATCGCCGCCCGCGAGAAGGCCGGCGCCACCCCGCAGCAGAAGGCCCTCTTCGACGAGGTCGTGGGCAAGGTGGCCGTCGCCAACGCCAAGCAGGCCTACCAGAAGTACAAGAATCTCTTCTCCGGCGCTCGGTGGCAGAAGCTGGCCGACAAGGGGGCGAAGACGCAGCGGGTGCTCTGGGCGAGCACCGGCACCAAGAACCCGAAGTACTCCGACGTCCTCTACATCGAGGAGCTCATCGGGCCGGACACGGTGAACACCATCCCGCCCGCGACGATCGACGCCTTCCGCGACCACGGGAAGGTCCGCCGGACGCTGGACCAGGGGGTGCCCGAGGCCGACGCGGTGATGCGCAAGCTCGAGCAGTCCGGCATCTCGATGAAGGCGATCACCGACCAGCTGGTGGAGGACGGCGTGAAGTCGTTCTCCGAGAGCTTCGCCGATCTGATCTCCGCGGTGGGCAGCCGGCTGAAGAGTGGGGGAGGCCGGAAGTGAACGGCATCGCCCTGCAGCTTCCTCCCGAGCTCGACTCGGAGGTGAAGCGCACCCTGGCCGACTGGGACCAGGGCAAGAAGATGGAGCGACTCTGGGCGCGCGACGCCTCGCTCTGGACGAACCAGGACGAGGCGAAGTGGCTCGGCTGGCTCGACATCATCGACAAGGCGCGGCCGGTCAGCCCGGAGCTGCAGGCCTTCCTGGCGGAGATCGCCGGCGAGCGATTCGATCATGCCCTGCTCCTCGGGATGGGCGGCAGCTCGCTGTGCCCGGAGGTCATGGAGCGGACCTTCGGCCCGGTGAAGGGCAAGCCGCAGCTGCTGGTGCTCGATTCGACGGATCCGGTCCAAGTCCAGTCGTTCCGCAAGCGGATCGACCCGGCGCGAACGCTGTTCATCGTCTCCAGCAAGAGCGGCAGCACGCTCGAGCCCAACATCTTCTTCCAGTACTTCTGGGCGGAGACGGTGAAGGTCATCGCCCAGGACGGGGCCGGGCGGCACTTCGTGGCCATCACCGACCCCGGCTCGAAGATGGAGCAGGTGGCGAAGGAGCACCGCTTCCGGGCCATCTTCCCCGGCCGTCCGAGCATCGGCGGTCGTTACTCGGCGCTCTCCAACTTCGGCATGGTGCCGGCGGGGGTGCTGGGCGTGGATCTGCCCCGCTTCCTGGGCAGCACGCTGACGATGGTGGACGCGTGCGCAGGCACGGTGCCGGCCTCGAAGAATCCGGGCGGAATCCTGGGCGCCGTCCTCGGCACGCTGGGCCGTGCGGGGCGGAACAAGGTGACGCTTGTGACCAGCCCCGGCATCGGCGACGCGGGGGCGTGGCTGGAGCAGCTCCTCGCCGAGTCGACCGGGAAGCAGGGCAAGGGGCTCATCCCGGTGGACCGCGAGACGCTCGGCACTCCGGACCGGTACGGTCAGGACCGGCTCTTCGCCTACCTGCGCCTGGAGTCCGCGCCCGACGCGGCCCAGGACCGGGCGGTCGACGCGCTGGCGAAGGCCGGTCAGCCCGTGGTGCGCATCTCGGTCACCGAGCCCTACGCGCTGGGCCAGGAGTTCTTCCGCTGGGAGATCGCCACCGCGGTCGCGGGCTCGGTGCTGGGTATCAATCCCTTCGACCAGCCGGATGTCGAGGCGAGCAAGATCGAGACCCGGAAGCTGACCGAGGCCTACGAGAAGACCGGCGCGCTCCCCGACGAGCGGCCGTTCGTCGAGGACGGGCCGGTGGCGCTCTTCGCCGACCCGGCGAACACCCTGGCGCTCCAGGGCAGCAAGACGCTGTCCTCGGTGCTGAAGCAGCATCTCGGCCGGCTGGGCGCCGGGGACTACCTCGGACTCCTCGCCTACGTCCCGATGACCCAGGAGAACGAGGAGGTGCTCCAGTCGGCGCGGATGGCCGTCCGCGACGGAAAGAAGGTCGCCACCTGCCTCGGCTTCGGGCCGCGGTTCCTCCATTCCACCGGCCAGGCCTACAAGGGCGGGCCGAACTCGGGCGTGTTCCTCCAGGTCACCTGCGACGATCCGGTGCAGCTGCCGGTCCCGGGGCAGAAGTACACGTTCGGGGTGGTGAAGGCGGCGCAGGCGCGGGGTGACTTCGAGGTGCTGGCGGCGCGGAAGCGACGGGCGCTCCGGGTCCACCTGCGCGGACCGCTGGACGCGGCGCTGCGGAAGCTGCGCGAGGCGATCGACCAGGCGGTCTGACGACGAGAGAGCAGTTCTCAGCGGGCAGTCGGCAGTCAGGAGCGACAGCGATGCAGATCGGCATGATCGGGCTGGGCAGGATGGGCGGAAACATGGTCCGCCGTCTGATGAAGGGCGGCCACACCTGCGTGGTGTACGACCAGGGCGCGGACGCCGTCGCGGCGTACGCGAAGGAGGGCGCCACTCCGGCGAAGAGCCTGCAGGACATGGTCGCGAAGCTCCAGAAGCCGCGCGCGGTGTGGGTGATGGTGCCGGCTGGCGGTCCCACCGAGAGCACTGTCCAGTCGCTGGCGGAGCTGCTCGAGGCCGGCGACACGATCATCGATGGCGGGAACAGCTTCTTCAAGGACGACGTCCGGCGCTCGAAGGAGGTCGGGAAGAAGGGCATCCACTACGTCGACGCCGGCACGAGCGGGGGCGTGTGGGGCGTCGAGCGCGGCTACTGCCTGATGGTGGGCGGTCCGAAGGAGGCGGTGGCGCGGATCGAGCCGGTGCTCCGCACGCTCGCTCCCGGCAAGGGCGACATCGAGCCGACCCCGGGCCGCGACGGCAAGAGCACCGCCGAGCTGGGATACCTCCACTGCGGCCCTTCCGGCGCGGGACACTTCGTGAAGATGGTCCACAACGGCATCGAGTACGGCCTGATGCAGGCCTACGCCGAGGGCTTCGACATCTTCAAGAACGCGACCTCCGAGCAGCTCCCGGAGGACTACCGCTACGACCTCAACCTCGCGGACATCGCCGAGCTGTGGCGCCGGGGCAGCGTGGTGTCGAGCTGGCTCCTGGACCTGACCAGTATCTCGCTGGCCAAGGACCCGAAGCTCGACGGCTACGAGGGCTACGTCCAGGACTCCGGCGAGGGTCGATGGACCATCGAGGCCGCGATCGCGGAGGCGGTCCCGGCCGAGGTGCTGAGCGCCGCGCTGTACGTGCGGTTCCGGTCCCGGCAGCAGCACACCTTCGCCGAGAAGCTGCTCTCGGCGATGCGGAAGCAGTTCGGCGGTCACGTGGAACCGAAGTAGGACCCTGGAGCCCGGCGCATGGTGCAGAAGCTCGAGACGGCGGCCACCCCGCAGCACAACCGCACTGCCGACCCCTGCGTGGTGGTCATCTTCGGTGCCTCGGGTGACCTGACGAAGCGGAAGCTGATCCCGGCCATCCTGAATCTCCAGAACGGCGGCTTCCTGCCGAAGAACCTGGCGGTGGTGGGCGTGGCGCGGACGAAGATGAGCCACGCCGAGTTCCGCGACGAGGTGAAGCCCGACGACAAGGTCATCTCCGCCGCGCCGATGCGCGCGGCCTGGGCCAGCCTGTCGGAGCGGGTCTTCTACTTCGCCGCGGACGCGACGAAGTCCGAGTCCTTCCCCGGCATCGGCGAGTTCCTCAAGAAGACCGACTCCCAGGTGGGGACACCGGGCAACTATCTCTTCTATCTCTCGGTCGCCCCGACCCTGGTCGCGCCGATCGTCCAGAACCTCGGCAAGTGCGGCCTGGCGAAGGAGGAGAACGGCCGCTGGAGGCGGGTGGTCATCGAGAAGCCGTTCGGGCACGACCTGCCGAGCGCGGTGGAGCTGAACCGGACCATCAAGGCGGTCATCGGCGAGAAGCAGATCTTCCGGATCGACCACTACCTCGGGAAGGAGACCGTCCAGAACCTCATGGTGTTCCGGTTCGGGAACGGGATGTTCGAGCCGATCTGGAACCGGAACTACATCGACCACGTGCAGATCACCGTGAGCGAGGAGCTCGGCGTCGAGGGGCGCGGCCCGTACTACGACACCGCCGGCGCCATGCGGGACATGGTTCCCAACCACATCGCGCAGCTCGTGAGCCTGGTGGGAATGGAGCCGCCGATCTCGTTCAGCGCGGACGCCGTCCGGGACGAGCAGGTGAAGCTGCTGAAATCCATCGAGCCGCTCACTCCGGAGGAGGTCCTCCAGCAGGCGGTCCGCGGCCAGTACGGTCCGGGGGACGTCGACGGGAAGAAGGTCCCCGGCTACCGCGAGGAGGAGAAGGTCCCGCCGGAGAGCAACACCGAGACCTTCGTGGCGCTCCGGCTGCTGGTGGACAACTGGCGCTGGGCCGGCGTGCCCTTCTACGCGCGGACCGGGAAGCGGCTCCCGAAGCGGATGACCCAGATCGTCATCCAGTTCAAGCACGCGCCGGCGATGCTCTTCCAGCACACCTCGGTGGACCGGCTGACCACCAACCGGCTCTACATCCACATCCAGCCCAAGGAGGGCATCTCGCTCCGCTTCGGGGCCAAGGTGCCAGGTCCGGTGCTGACCATGGGCGCGGTGGAGATGGACTTCGACTACGTCGACTACTTCGGGAAGGTCCCGAGCACCGGCTACGAGACGCTGCTCTATGACGCGATGATCGGCGATGCGACGCTGTTCCAGCGCGCGGACATGGTCGAGGCGGGCTGGTCGATGGTGCAGCCGGTGCTCGACGTCTGGAAGGCGCTCCCGGCCCGGAGCTTCCCCAACTACGCCGCCGGAAGCTGGGGTCCACCCGAAGCCGACGAGCTGCTCCGTCGTGACGGACGGCACTGGGAGAACTCCGGGACGTGATCGTCGCCGGCGACATCGGCGGGACCAACGCGCGGCTGGCGACCTTCGACGTGCAGGCGGGGCGTCTCCTGCTGGTGAAGGAGATCGTCTACCCGAGCCGGTCGGCGCCGGACCTCGAGACCATCGTTCGCCGCTTCGTGGACGAGGCGCGGCCGGCCGCCACGGCGGCGGCGCTGGGAGTGGCCGGCCCGGTGAAGAACGGGCGCACCGAGACCCCGAACCTCCCCTGGGTGGTGGACGCGCGGCGGCTGGCGGACATCCTCGGCGTGCCGAAGGTCACCCTGCTCAACGACCTCAAGGCCAACGCCTACGGGCTCCGACACCTCGGGGCGACCGACTTCGCCGTCCTCCAGGCCGGCTCCCACGACGCCGCGGGGAACCAGGCCATCCTCTCCGCCGGCACCGGGCTGGGCTGCGCGGGCCTCTACTGGGACGGCCAGCGCCACCGCCCGTTTGCCACCGAGGGCGGGCACTCCGACTTCGCAGCCCGGAACCATCTCGAGGCGGAGGTGATGGAGACCATCGCCCGCGAGAAGGGCCGGGTGAGCGCGGAGCGCATCCTGTCCGGGAGCGGGCTGGTCCGGCTCTACCGTTTCCTGCGCGAGCGCTCGGGCGTGCCGGAGTCGCCGGCGCTGGCCGAGCGCTTCGCCAAGGAAGATGCAGCAGCGGTCATCTCCCGCTCGGCGCTCGATCAGGCGGATCCGGTCTGCGTCCAGGCGCTCGACGCGTTCGTCTCCGCCTATGGCGCCGAGGCGGGGAACGTCGCCCTCCGGATGCTTGCGACCGGAGGCGTCTTCCTGGGAGGCGGCATCGCGCCGAAGAATCTCGCCGCCTTCAAGCGGAATGGGCTGTTCATGACCGCGTTCCTCGACAAGGGACGGATGCGCTCTCTGCTGGAGTCCGTCCCGGTGCTGGTGGTGCTGAACGACCGGGCGGCGCTCTGGGGCGCGGCGCACTGCGCGGCCTTCGACGAGAGCTGAGGTGAGCGATGGCGGGTCCGACGCTGCGAGTGCTGGACAGCCTGGACGCGGTGGCCCGCACCGCGGCGCAGTGGGTCCATGACCGCGCCTGGGCCGCGGCGAACGCCCGGGGTCGCTTCACCCTCGCGCTCTCCGGTGGGAACACGCCGCGCGCGCTCTACCGGCGGATGGCGGACGGGCCGCGGCTGCCCTGGGACCGGACGGTGTTCTGCTTCGGCGACGAGCGCAACGTTCCGCCGGACAGCCCCGACAGCAACGCCCGGATGGCGCGAGAGGCCCTGACCGGGCAGCCGTTCGTGAACCAGTCCAGCGTCTACCGCATCAAGGGCGAGCTCCCGGCGGAGGAGGCCGCGGCGGACTACGAGAAGACGCTGCGGACGCTCTTCCCGGGGACGACCACGTTCCCCGGCTTCGACCTCGTGCTCCTAGGGCTAGGGCCGGACGGGCACACCGCCTCGCTCTTCCCGCACTCGGCGGCGCTGGTGGACCGCACCCGCTGGGTCGCGGCGAACTGGGTGGAGAAGTTCCGGACCCACCGCATCACCCTGACCTTTCCGGTGCTGAACGCGGCCGCCGAGGTGCTGTTCCTCGTGGTGGGAGAGGACAAGGCCTGGGCGCTGAAGGAGGTCCTGAAGGGGACCGCGCCGGTGGCGGAGATTCCCGCCCGGGGAATCGTCCCCACGTCGGGGAAGGTCACCTTCCTGGTGGACCGGGCGGCCGCGGCCGGGCTATCGACCTGAGTCGTGAAGATCCTTCCCTCCATCCTCGCGGCGGACTACCTGCGGCTGGGGGAGCAGGTCGCCGACGCCGAGCGGGGTGGGGCGGACCGCTTCCACATCGACGTCATGGACGGGATGTTCGTGCCCAACCTGTCGCTGGGCATCCCGGTCGTGGAGGCGATGCGGCGGGGGACGAAGCTGCCACTCGAGATCCACCTGATGATCGAGCGGCCGGAGCGGTACACCGACGCCTTCATCAAGGCCGGCGGAGACCTGCTCATCCTCCACCAGGAGGCCACGCCCAACCTGCACCGCGCCATTCAACAGGTCAGGCAGGCCGGCAAGCAGGTCGGGGTGGGGCTCAACCCGGGGACGTCGCTGGGCACGGTGGAGGACGTCGTCGAGAGCCTGGACCTCCTGCTCTTGATGACGGTGAACCCGGGCTTCGGCGGACAGAAGTTCATCCACGAGGTGATGCCGAAGCTGAGGCGGGCCCGGGCGCTCATCCAGCAGCGGTCGCCGCGGTGTGAGCTCGAGGTGGACGGCGGTGTGGATCTGACCACGGGCCCCATCGCCGCCGCGGCCGGCGCCGACGTTCTGGTGGCCGGCACGTGTGTGTTTGCCCACCCGGGCGGACCGGCCGCCGGAATCCAGGCGCTCCGCGAAGCGCTGAAGCGCGGGCTGTCCGCCCCGGCCTGAGCCTCAACCCAGTGCGCGCTCGAGCTTGCCGATCTCCTGCTCCCAGCCCATGCGGGCCCGCTCGGTCCACATCTCGTCGTGCATGACGTCGTTGGTGACCGCGAGGCGTGTGCCACCGGTCACCGGCGTGAGCTCCACCCGCGTGGTCGCGGTGTAGGGAGGGACGCCTGGCACGAAGTCCACGGCGTTCTCGTAGACGAGCCGCCGGTTCGGCTCGATCTCGGTGTACGTGCAGACGAGCGACTGGCTCGCGCCCATCCCGCCGGCCTTCAGCATGGCGACGATCTGGGGCACCTCGGTCCTCATCACCAGCTCCAGGCGCCCGCCGACCCGGAGGTCGATCGACTGCACCTGGACGCTGAAGCCCTCCGGCCCCCACCAGCGCTCGAGCCCTTCCTTCGTGGTCCACATGCTCCAGACCTTCTCCGGGCTGGCCTTGAGCATTCGCTCCACGGTGAAGGTCTTCTTCGACGTCGCGGCTGCAGTCATGGTGTGTCGTCCTCCTCGAGGGCCTTCTCCAGGCGGTCGAGCCGCCGGTTCCAGTGGTCTCTGAGCCGGTCGATCCACGCCGCGGCCTCGTCGAGCGGCCGGGCGTTGCGGGACAGGAAGTGCTCCCGCCCGACCCGCCGGCGCTTCACCAGCTGCGCGCGCTCGAGGATCCGGATGTGCTTGGAGACGGAGTTCAGCGAGATGTCGAACGGCGCGGCCAGGTCGGTGACCCGTGCCTCGCCCTCGGTGAGGCGCTGGAGGATGGCGCGCCGCGTGGGGTCGGCGAGGGCACCGAGGGTGTGGTCGAGCCGAGCGCTCAAGATATTAACCCAATAGGGTGAATATCGCCCGAAGTCAAGCGCGGGTGTCGGCGCCGGGTCAGGTCGCGCTGCTGGCCGCCGGGTGGCGTCGCCTCGGAACGGGGCGTCCGTCAGTCCGGGTAGAACCCGGCACCGAGGAGGGCCGGGGCGCCGTCGATCGTGACCCGCTTCACGTAGGTCCACTTGTGCGACGGCGTCGTCTGGCCCGGCTTCGGGAACATGTAGTCGACCCAGCCCGAGCCCTTCGTCCGTGCGGTCTCCAGCATCTGATCGTGGAACTTCTTGCCGTTCGCGTCGGTCTGGCCGGAGACGTTCGTTCCCTCTCGCTTCGGAAATGCGGGGTTGAGCAGGACGTTGGCCTTCGCGTCGTAGGAGAAGAGGTAGGTCTCCCCGTCGAACCACTCGCTGCCCTTCTTCCGGAACTCGTCGAACGCGGCCTTCCCCCGGGCGTTCACCAGCGCCGCCGCCTTCTCCACGAGGGCGACGATCTGCCTCGACCGGGAGGAGTCGGGCGGAGCGGTCTGTCCGAGCGCCGCCGAGGGGACCCCTGCGAGGACCAGGACTGCGAGGAGCCTTCGGCTCCGGCTTCGAATGCTCATGGACGTCACCTCGGTCGCAATGCTGTCCCAGACCGAGGGCGCCTGCAGCACGATCGGCGGTCAGGCAACCCGGACGTAACTGCAACGTCGATGATCTGCGGCGGAGGCCGCTCTCAGAACGAGGTGTCCTGCCCGAGCGCGCGCTGCGCCTCGGCGATGCTCTCGTCGGGCTTTCCGCTCTGCAGCACCTGGACCAGTCGGGTGTTCGCCTCCCCCAGCCGGCGGGCGAGGAGCCTCGCGAGGCCGTGGGCGATCTTCAGGGTGGCGACGTTCCCACCCGCCATCCGCTGCCGGAGCGGCGGGCCGGGCACGACCGCGAAGCTGACCGGTCCGACGGCGATCGCCGAGGCGCTGCGCTTCCCTCCGGCCTCCAGCACCGCCATCTCTCCCAGCACCGCGGGCGCCGAGACCACCGAGAGCACCTGGTGCTTGCCCGCCGGATCCTTCTTCACCACCTGGACCGAGCCGGAGAGCACCAGCACCAGCGCGTCGCCGGCGTCTCCCTCGCGGAACAGCGGCAGCTGCGCCTCGAGCGACCTCAGCTCGGCGAGCCCCGCGACCTCGGCCCGCTCCGCCTCGGTCAGTCCCGAGAGAAGGGGAACTGCGCGGAGTCCCTCGGCCGTCGGTCGCTCGCTCATCGCCGCCTCGCGCGCTCCAGCCGCAGAGACTTCTCCCCGCGCTTCTGCCCGTCCAGCGTCTCGAAAGCCGCGGCGTCCTCCTCGGCGACGAAGGCGTAGCTGTAGGTGGGTCGGACGTCGACCCGGACCACCTTCCCCGCGGGTGCGCCGAGGCCTTCCAGCATCGAGGTGATGCCGGAGGCATCGAGCCCCTCCGAGCTGCCGACGTTCATCCACAGGCGAACCTGTCCCGGGACGCCTGCCTCGGCAGGCGGAGCGCTGCCCTCCTCGGCGCGGTCCCGTCGGGGCGGACGCTCGGACCGCTCGCCGCGTTCTCGCCGCTCCCGCGGAGCACCGGAGCGCTCGCCGCGGTCGGAACGCTCGCCGCGCTCGGAGCGCTCGCCGCGCCCGGAACGTTCGCGGCGCTCGGGCCGGTCGGTCCGTGGACCCCGATCCGACCTGGGTGGCCGGTCGCCACGGGAACGCTCCCGCTCGCGTGGAGGCCGGGCGGGCCTCTCCTCGGCCACGGCCCCTCCCGCCGCCTTCAGCTTCTCCATCCGGAGGTGCCCGAAGAAGAACTTCAGCAGGAAGGCGATCGAGTCGTCGGCGTCGGGCCGCTGCTTCAGCGCCCCGGCCAGGCCGAGGTACCCCTCGTACACGCTTCCCGCCGCCGCGGACTGGATCTCGTGGACGTGCCGATCGGTCCACATCCGCATCGCATCGTCCGGGGACGGCATCTCTCGCTTCTCGAACTTGATGCCGTACTTCTTCTCCAGGACGGTGAAGGTCCCCAGCTCCCGGCCGGAGATGAGGTTGATCGCGGTGCCCTTCTTCCCGATGCGGCCGGTGCGGCCGACCCGGTGCAGGTACACGGCCGGATCCTCGGGCAGCGAGTAGTTGATGACGTACTGGAGATCCGAGATGTCGATCCCCCGGGCGGCGATGTCGGTGGCCACCATGAAGGCGACCTCGCCGCGCTTCACCTTCGCCATCACCCGCTCCCGCTCCTTCTGGGGCAGGTCGCCGTTGAGCAGCTCGGCGTCGAATCCATTCCGGTTCAGGACCGCCGTCACCAGGGCGGTGTCGTCACGGGTGTTGCAGAAGACGATGGCGTTGTCCGGCTCCTCCATCTCCAGCACGTAGATGAGGTTCCGCGGCTTGGGGTAGGCGTCGGTCACGTCGTACCGGACGTGGTGGATGTGATCGACCGTCAGGACGTCGCCGGAGAGCATCAGCATCTCCGGCGAGGTGGTGTACTGGCTGATGAGGTGCTGGATCTCCGGCGGCACGGTGGCGCTGAAGAGCAGCACCTGCCGGTCCTTCGGGAGCTGGTCGAGGATGCGCGTGACCTCCTCGTAGAACCCCTGGTTCAGCATCTCGTCGGCCTCGTCGAGCACCACGTGCCGGCAGCCCTGCAGCTTGAGGTTCTTCCTCCGGATGTGGTCCCAGATGCGGCCGGGCGTCCCGACGACGATCGGCGAGCCGCTCTCCAGCGCGTCTTCCTGATCCTGCATCGACGCGCCGCCGTAGATGGCGGTGACCCGGACGCCCTTGTGCTTGGCCAGGTCGGAGAGCTCGGCCGCGACCTGCAGCGCCAGCTCGCGGGTGGGGCAGAGCACCAGGGCGCGGACCGCCTTGTCCTCAGGATCCATCTTCTCCAGCAGCGGGAGGCCGAAGGCCGCGGTCTTCCCCGTGCCGGTCTTGCTCCGGACGATGAGGTCCTTGCCCTGCATCACCGGGTCGAAGGCCTGGGCTTGCACCGGGGTGGGGTGGGTGTATCCACGGTCCACCAGGGCACGGCGGATCTCGGGGGAGAGGGCCAGGTCCTCGAAGCCCACCTCTGCCAGGTATTCGGCCGGTCGTTCGGGAGTCGCCGTCTCGGGGGTCGGCGCCGCGTCTGGAGGCGCGGGCGGGTTGTCACTCATCGGGCACGGGCTTAATCCCTCGCGCACACCCTGGCAATCACGCTGCCGGGGGTCCTGCTAGAAGCAACCGGTCCGCCCGCTCATGGCCCGCCCTCCGAAGAAGCCCGGGAAGCCTCGCCGCAAGCCTGCCGCACGCTCCGGGAGCGCCACCGCGCGCGCGGCGAGCTCCCGAACGCGGCCCGTGTCTCCTCGCCCGGCGAGCGCGGCGCGGGGAAGTCCCGGACCACGTCCCGGGACCGGGGAGGTCCGCGACGTGACCCCGGTGGAGGAGGAGACCGAGGGCTCGGCCGGCGACTCCTCCGAGGAGACCGAGCCGGTCGAGGCCATCGAGCCCGACGGCGAGGAGCTCGAGGAGCTGGAGCCGGTGGCCGACTCCCCCGCGCCGGCGCGCAGGCCCTCCCGCTCCACCGACCGGGGCATCGCCCGCGCCGACCCGATGTCGGCGTACATGGCCGAGGTGCAGCGGCATCCGCTGCTCCCGCGCGAGGAGGAGCAACGGCTCGCCCGGCTCTACCGGAGCAGCGGCGACCTCGACGCCGCCGCGCGGCTCGTCTCGGCGAACCTTCGCCTGGTGGTGAAGCTCGCCCACGAGTACCACCGGAATCCGCTCTCGCTGCTCGACCTGGTTCAGGAGGGAAACATCGGGCTCATGCAGGCGGTGAAGAAGTTCGATCCCGATCGAGGCGTGAAGCTCTCCACCTACGCCGCCTGGTGGATCCGCGCGTACATCCTTCGCTACATCATGGACAACTGGAAGCTGGTGAAGCTCGGGACGACCGAGGCCCAGCGAAAGCTGTTCTTCAAGCTGCGCCAGGAGCAGGAGCGGCTCCTCAAGCAGGGCTACGAGGCCACTCCGAAGCTGCTGGCCGAGCGGCTCAACGTGACCGAGCAGGACGTGGTGGAGATGGACCAGCGCCTCGGGCCGGACGAGGTGTCCATCGACGCGCCGGTGGGCGAGGACGGCGACACCACCCGCGGCGACCGCATCCTTCCGGCGAGTGGCTTCCCCGCGGCCGACGAGCGGCTCGCGAACGAGGAGCTCAAGCGGCTCTTCCGCGACAAGCTCGACGCCTTCGGCAAGACGCTGGAGGGCAAGGAGAAGTACATCTTCGAGAAGCGGCTCACCGCCGACGAGCCGATGACCCTCCAGGACATCGGCACGCACTTCGGCTTCTCTCGCGAGCGTGCGCGGCAGATCGAGGCGGCGCTGGTGAACCGGATGCGCGAGTTCGTCCGCTCGGAGATGCCGGACTTCGATCTCGTCGCCGAGCCGAAGAACTGAGCGGCCCGGGCTCCCCGCTCAGAGCGGCCGGACTCTCAGATTGTCGAAGTGCACCTTCGACTCCCACCCGGAGAGCGCGAAGAAGCGGTGCGCGGGCCCCCGCAGCGGATCCGGATCGTTCAGGGTGAGGAAGGGCTGGCCATCCACCAGCCAGGTCAGCACCCGGCCCTCTCGCCGGATGGTCCAGTGGTACTTCTTGCCAGGGACGACCCGCGGGTCGGCGCGGGTGACGCGGTCCGCGGCGTGCTCCTGCTGCCGGGCGATCGCCGACAGTGTGTTCTTCCATCCACCCATCACCAGGACGTAGCCGGTGGCGTCGTACGCCGCGCGCGGGTCGCCGCGGAAGAACGACTGCCCATCGCCAAAGAGCTCGACCTTCATGTCTCCGTCGGGGCTGTCGGTCCACACGTCGAGGTCGATGAGCACGTTCTCCGGCAGAGGCTTGCGGAGCCAGACCGGATGGTTGTGGGCGTTCTGCACCACGACCGCGCCCTGCTGGATCGAGACCACGGCCGGGTCGGTGGCCAACCAGTCCGGACCGAGCTGCGCGCGCTCGAAGTCGTCGGCGAACGGGCCGGCCGCGGGCTCGGGCGGAGCCGCGGCGACCGGAGCGAAGCCGCTCCCGGTGGCCGGCGTGACGCGGAGGTCGTCGTAGTAGACGTCCCACTCGCCGCTGGAGAGGCCGAGCCGGTCGTGGCCCGGTCCATCGAGGGGGAACGGGTCGTCGAGCTCGGCCATCACGCGTCCGTCGACCGTCCAGCGGATCACCGAGCCGCGGCGCTCGAAGCGCATCTTGTACGCGTGCGAGGGCTCGAGCGTGACCGGTTGCGCCTCGACCCGCAGCCCGGAGTCCTTCCCGAAGCCGGCCGAGCGCAGGTCGCCCGGAACGCGCGCCCGCGAGAGCCAGCGCGAGAGCGTCGCCCCGTTCTCGTCCAGCCGCACGAGGCTGGGACCGACCCGCTGGGGCGAGCCCATGGGGCTCCACGGGCCGAGCACCGCCTGGTAGCCGGTGTCGGCGTCGATTCCGTTGCCGAACACGGTCACCCGGATCTCGCCGTCGGGGTTGATGGGCCGCGCCGAGACCTCCACCACCACGTCGTGCGGGAGCGCCGCATCCAGCCACAGCGGGTTGTTCTTGGTCCCGGGCGAGAGCAGCTCGCCGTTGATGACCCGCGGATACCCGCCGTACGAGCGGTAGTTGCGCGCCACGGTTCCGGGATCGGCGAAGTCGTCGGAGAAGGGAACGTGCCCCGAGGTCCTGGGCTCGCTCCGCACCAGCAGGTGCAGCACCGGAAGGTTGACGAGGAGGACCACGGCTCCGATCACCAGCCACCCGGTGCGGCCGAGCGGTGCGGGGCGGCCGGGAGTCTCCGGGCTCGCGCGCTCGGCGGACGCCTCGGGCCGGACGGCGGCGGTGGCGGAGCGCCGCTTCACAGAGGTCCGCTCCGCAGGACCGCGACCAGGACGAGCAGGAGGAAGCAGAGAGCGGCCACCGCGCCGTAGGCCACCAGGGGCCAGGCGACGTCGGTCCGGGACAGGATGTCGCGGGCCTCGGCCGCGTCCTTCTCGCGGGGACTCGAGTCCAGCGCCTTGTTGGCCAGGCGGCGGGCGGTCACCACGTCACCGGTGGTCAGCGCCTGCTGGGCCCGGCGAAGCGCCTCGGCGGGTTCGGAGTCGGATGCCTTCATGTCAGGGGATGGAACGCCGGGGGCCGTCTATACACGCCCCGGGGCGCAGGATGAAGCGTGCCGGCGCGGCTGTTGAATGCCGGGGCATGGTAAGCGAGCCCCCTGGCTCCGGCGATGGCGTTTCCATTCTCTCGACGAACATTTCTGGGGAGCCTTCCGTTCCTCGGTCTGGGCGGGCGGGCGCTGGCCTTCGGCGAGGGTGCGCGGTTCGTCCCCGGCGTCGCGCAGCACGGGGGGCGGTGGGACGGCCGGCTGTCCGGCCTCCGGCGGCTCGCCTGGGAGCTGCAGCGCCGCACCTCGGTGGAGGTCGTCCCCGAGGCACGCGGCCTGGCGCTGACCAGTCCCCGTCTCTTCGACCACCCCTTCCTCTACTTCGGCGGCGACGGCGAGTTCCCCGCGCTCTCGGGGCCAGAGGTGGAGGCCCTGAGGCGCTACATCACCTACGGCGGCTTCCTCGTCGCGGACGCGAACGACGGGAGTGGGGGCCGCGGGTTCGACACCAGCTTCCGCCGGGAGCTGGCGAGAATCCTGCCTGGCGCGGCGCTCGAGCCGGTGCCCAGCACCCACGTGCTCTTCAAGACCTTCTACCTCCTGGACGCGGCGCCGGGACGTCTCTTCCTCCACCCGCAGCTGCACATGGTGAATCTCGGCAACCGCGCGGCGGTGGTGTACTCGCAGAACGATCTCGCCGGCGCCTGGGAGCGGGACGAGAGCGGGGCGTACGCCTACGAGGTCTCGCCGGGGGGCGAGCCGCAGCGTGAGCTCGCGGTGCGCGTGGGCATCAACGTCTGCATGTACGCGCTCTGCCTCGACTACAAGGACGACGCGGTGCACCTGCCGCTCATCCTCAAGAAGCGGAGATGAACGCAGGCACCACCACCACCTGGCGGCTGGTGAGCCTCTCCCCGCTTCCGGTCTGGGCGCTCGCGCTGCTCACCCTCCTCGTGCTCGCGGGGGTGGTGCTGGCGGTGCTCGGGCTCCGGCGCGAGCCGTCGGCCTTCAGGCGCCGGCTGCTGCTCGTGCTTCGGCTCCTCGCGGGGGCGATGGCGCTCTTCTTCCTCCTCGAGCCCGGGCTCCGCCAGCTGGCGCAGGTCCGGGTGAAGAACCGGGTGGCGCTGCTGGTGGACAGGACCGCGAGCATGGGCTTCCCGGTCCGGCCCGAGGGGCAGACCCGGGCGGCGGCCGCGGCCGAGGCGCTGGAACGCTTCGTCCCCGGTCTCGAGGCGCTGCGAGATCGCTACCAGGTGGAGGTGCTCGGGTTCTCGCCGGAGCTGGGGCCGGTCTCGGCCGAGGCCCTGCGCACGCCCGGGACCGGGAGCCGGACGGATCTCCTCGCGGCGCTGCGCGCGCTCAAGGCCACCGACACCGGCGGGAGCCGGAAGCTGGCCGGGGCGATCCTCCTCTCCGACGGCGCGGACAACACCGAGCTCCTGGGTGGGCTGCAGACGCGGCAGTCGGAGGAGCTCGCCGCGCTCGGCTTCCCGGTCTCCACCATCCGGGTCGGCGAGCCGGCGCTGGTGGACCTCGCGGTGGAGGGAGTGAAGGTCGACGACTTCGCCTTCGTCCGCAACGCGGTGACCGTGGACCTCGAGCTGCACGCCCGCGGGCTGAAGGGGCGGGACGTCCCCGTGGTGCTGCAACGGGAGGGGTTGACGGTCGGAACCCGTACCGTCCATCTCGATCAGGACGACCAGCGCACGCCGGTGTCGTTCACCTTCACCCCCGACCAGACCGGGCGCTTCGTCTACACCGTGGGCGCGCCGGTGTACCCCGGCGAGGCGGTGACCGAGAACAACAGCCGCTCCTTCGTGCTCAAGGTGATCCGCGACCGGGTCCGCGTCCTGCTGGTGGTGGGCCGACCGAGCTGGGATGAGCGCTTCCTGCGGGGCCTGCTGAGGCAGGACCCCAACGTGGACCTGGTCTCGTTCTACATCCTCCGCACGTCGAGCGACGACACGCAGACGCGCAACCCCGAGCGCGAGCTGTCGCTGATTCCCTTCCCGATGGAGGAGATCTTCGACACCAAGCTCCACACCTTCGACGTCGTGGTCTTCCAGAACTTTGGCTACGCCGAGCCAGCGCTCTCCATCGCCAGCTACGAGCGGAACCTCGAGCAGTACGTCGCCGGGGGCGGCGCGCTGCTGGTCATCGGCGGCGACCACGCATTCGGCGAGGGTCGCGCTGCCTACCCCATCCTCGACCGCGCGCTGCCGGTGGACCCGAGCGGCGCGCCGGCGGTGGTCGAGCCCTTCAAGGTGAAGCTCACCGCGGACGGGCTCCGGCATCCGGTGATGCGGGTCCAGACCTCGGAGGGCGGAACCCAGTCCTCGTGGGACGAGCTGCCGCCGGCGAGCGGGCTCAACGTGGTGCGGCCCAAGCCGGGCGCGACGGTGCTGCTCGCGCACCCCACGCTGAAGGTCGACGGGCAGCCGGCGCCGGTGCTCGCGCTCTGGGACCACGGTCGCGGTCGCGCGATGGCGCTGATGATGGACGACAGCTGGACCTGGGCCTTCACCGCCCGGCGCACCGGCGAGCAGACCCGGCACTACGACCGGTTCTGGAGCAACGCGCTCCGCTGGCTGGTGCGCGATCCGGATCTGACCTCGCTGCAGATCACCGCCGATCCGCCGACCGTGGAGCCCGGCCATCCGGTGGGGGCGGTGGTCACCGCGCGCCAGCCGGACTACCAGCCGGCGGCGTCCGCCGAGGTGCGGGTGGACCTCTTCGGGCTCGCGGAGCGCAAGGTGCTCCAGTCCCGGACGGCGAGCGCCGGTCCGGACGGCGTCGCGCGGGTCTCCTTCGATCCGGTCCCGGCGGGCGCCTACAAGCTGCGCGCGACCGCCCGGCTCAACGGCAAGGAGCTGGGCGAGGCCGACGACGCGGTGGCGGTGCGCTCGGTCGGACCGGAGATGGCGGACGCCTCGGTGCGGACCGAGCTGCTCGCCGACATCGCACGCGCCACCGGCGGGCGGGCCTACGAGCTGCCGATGGGTGGGTTCCCGGACGCGCCGTTCCTGGACCCGCCGCTGGTCGAGGTGGGCCGGAGCAAGGACGCTCCACTCTGGGACCGCTGGGGGTGGCTCGTCGCGCTGGCGGTGCTGCTCGGGGCGGAGTGGTTCCTCCGCCGGCGCTTCGGCTACGTCTGACCTAGTTCGGTTCCTGCTCGAGCCAGCTCGCCTGGGCGGGCAGCCGGTGAGGGCCGTGAACTCCCCGGCAGCTCCGGCACCAGGACTGGGCGACCCGGCGGCCGCGAAGGGTCCGCAGGCCGAACTCCCGGAGGGTGTCTCCCACGCGCTGGCACCGGGGGCAGCGGCTCCAGCGCGGGAGGTCGGTGGCCTCGCGGGCCCGGCGGCCGTGCTCCACCACCAGGGCCAGGGCCTTGGCGAAGCCGATCTGCCAGCGCGGATCGACGTGGACCGGCGTGCCGGGGCGGGGCCCGGGGCGCACGAGATCCACGCCGCCGAGCAGCGACTGCTGTTCGAGGAGCGGAGCGGGACGGCCGGTGCGTTCCATGAGGGGCACACTACCCCTGGGGGCTGACAATCCGTTCAGTGGTGGCCGTGGATCAGCGGAACCGGGACCACCCGGCTGCACCCGAAGGCCGGGGCCCAGACCTGCTGGACCTGGGGCGAGTTGAGGAAGGCCGCGATGCGCCGGAAGGCCTCGTGGGGACCGCCCACCCGGGCCGCCCAGGCGAGACCGGCGGGGGAGAGGTTCGGCACCGGGGGGCCCAGGGGTTGGCCCGAGCGTCCTGCCCGCGGCCCCTCGGACCGGACGCGCTCGGGGACGAGCAGAGGGGCGAAGCGGGTGTGCCGGTGGGCGGGGATGCAGCCCGGGGCCTCGAGCACGGTGGCCACGAGCGGCAGCTCGCGAACGTTGAACACCAGCTTGCAGTCGCCGGCGTGAGGGTCGAAGTCCCCGACGAGGCGGTGGTCTCCCCGGGGGATGAGCCGGCGATCGAGGTAACAGAAGGCGCGCGCGTCGGCCGGGAGGCCGGCCCGGTGCCGTGCGCCCGCCCAGCGATGGAACGGGCGGAGCAAGCCGGGGTCCACCCGGGAGGGGAGCTCCCGGCCGCGGTGCAGCGCCCGGAGCTTGGGGAGGAGCCTCCCGGGGATGCCGTGGTCCTGCGCGAAGCGGGCGAGGTCCCTGGCCCGGAGGAACGCATCGACCCGGGCGAGGAGCCGGTCCGGATCGTCGTCCACCAGCAGCTCGTCGAAGCGGGTCTTCAGGCCGGTGCAGCTGACCGGGACGAGCACGTCCAGCGGCTCCCCGTTCGCCCGCCAGAGGGCATCGAGACGCGCGGCCTCGCCCGGGATGGGACGCAGGCTCCACTCGGGCGGCCCGACCGCGAGGGGCCGGACGGGAGCGCCCTCCACCGGGCCGTTCCCGGGGGCCCAGGCGCGGAAGCGCGGGGACGGCGCGGGGCCTCGCCGGCAGCGCCAGACGGTGATGCAGGTCCGGACCCGGGTGCCGGGAAAGACTCCGGCGCCGAGGTCCACCACCTCGCGGAGCGCGAGCCGGTCCAGGAGCCGCCGCCGCAGGGGCGCGTAGAGGAACGCGTCCAGCAGCGTGGCCGAGGTCACCCAGGCCAGGACGCCCGGCCGGCCCGCCAGCCGCTCCGCGGCGAGGAGGAGGAAGAACGCGTAGTCGTCGCGGAGGCTGGTCCCGCGGGGAAGCGCGTCGTCGAGCGCGAGCCGGGCGCGCAGCGCGCGGTAGGCGGGTGCGTCCGCGAGGAGGGGCGAGGTCCCGTTGTAGGGCGGGTTTCCGAGCCACAGCTCCTCGGCGTCTGCCGGGAGCGTGCGGAGGAGGGCATCCCAGCCGCCGCGAAGGGCATCGCCGGCGAGGATGCGTGCCCGGCGAGCCGAGCGCCGCGCGGCGGCCGCGTGTGCCGGGTCGAGCTCGAGACCGCGCAGGCGGGCGTGGGGGAGCGCGCGAGCGGCGGCGGCCAGGAAGGCGCCGTCCCCGCAGGCCGGGTCGACGACGGTGATGGGTCCTGCCCCGAGGTGGGGGACGGCGAGAGCGAGCACCGCCTCCACCAGGGGCGGCGGCGTGAAGTACTCGCCGCGGATCCTCCGCGCCTCGGCGGATGGGGCCGGCACGTCGTCATCCTACCGGCCGCTCCGACGCCGGAGGTCGTCTCAGCGTCCGGGCTGCGGTGCTCCGGCGTCGGTCGAGGCGGGGCGCGGTCGCGGGCGGGGGAGGACCAGCGTCCGCTCGGGCGCATCCAGCCGGACGAGCTTGTTCCGCTGATCGAAGGTGACGACGAAGGCGCGGAGCACGATGCCGCCCACGTTCCCGAGCGGGAAGTCCGGATGGAAGGCCACGAAGGGGCGCGGGAGGCGGTACGCGCCGAGGCGGACGTCCTCCGCGAGGTCCGCCCCGCGGAGCTCGCACTCACCGGAGATGGTGCGGCCGCGGCCGGTCATTACCGGCTCGGACGACAGCTTCAGGCGCGATGCGAGGGAGCCGGGCAGCGCGAGACCGGAGCCACGAGAGTCGATCACCGCCGGGACGGTCTCGGCGCCGAGACGAGATCGAGGACCGGCACGAAGGGCATGTTCCGGAGCAGCTCCATCGGCGCCGACCGCGTCCCGGCGTCGTTCGCCGCCCACGCCGCGGTGCCCAGAACGAGACCCAGGAACGTCCCACGCGCGGGCATCTCTCCTCCCGTCCGTGCACGGCCAACGGCTCCAATTCGCGGCGATTGCCCGGCATTCCCGCCGGCGGCAGCATCCGGCCTCCCGGAGGACCGCGATGGCCTTCATCGGCTTCGACGTGTACGGCACCCTGGTGGACCCGCTGGGCATGGACGCGGCGCTCCGCGAGCACGTCGGTGAGCTCGCCGAGCGGTTCGCCGCGACCTGGCGCGAGCGGCAGATCGACTGGACCTTCCGGCGGGCGCTCATGGGCCGGTACGTGGACTTCGACGCCGTGACCCGCGACGCCTTCCGGGTCACCTCGGCGATGCTGGGGGTGGACCTGCGAACGGCCGAGGTCGGTCTGCTCGACGTGTACCGCAGGCTCCCCGCGTTCGCCGATGCGGCGGAGGGGCTGGTCCGGCTCGCCGAGGAGGGCCATCGGCTGGTCGCGTTCAGCAATGGCGTGGGCGAGACACTGCGAGGACTGCTCGCCCACGCCCGGCTCATGCCGCCGCTCTCGGACGTGGTGAGCGTGGACGAGGTCCGGACCTACAAGCCGAGCCCGGTCGTCTACCGGCACCTCGTCTCCCGCGGAGGAGAGAGCGCGGAGAGGACCTGGCTCGTCTCCGCGAACGGCTGGGACGTGCTCGGGGCGAAGTCGGCCGGCCTCCGGACGGCGTGGGTCCGGCGGTCGTCGCGGATGCCCTGGGACGGAGGGGGGATCGGCGAGCCGGACCTGGTGGTGGCCTCGCTGAGCGAGCTGCCGGCACGACTCCGCAGCTGAGCCCAGAACGGCGCTGGACGCCGGGGTTCGTTCCCGGCGAATCTCGCAAGCGGATGGCGTTCGTCCTCGAGGTGAGCCCATGAAGGAGTCGGAGTCGGCCGCGGTGATCGCAACGCTGAACGAGATCCTCGAGCTCGAGCTGGCCGGGGTCGTTCGTTACTCGCACTACTCGCTGATGATCTTCGGACACGCCCGCATCCCGATCGTCTCCTGGATGCGGGGCCAGGCCACGGAGGCGCTGGCCCACGCCACGGCCGCGGGCGAGTACGTGACCGCGCTCGGCGGTCACCCCTCCCTGGCGATCGGCAAGCTGCTCGAGACGCACAAGCACGACATCGATCAGATCCTCCGCGAGGCGCTGGAGCACGAGCTCGAGGGCATCGCCGCGTACAAGAGGCTGCTCAAGCAGACCGAGGGCAAGAGCGTGGTCCTCGAGGAGTACGCGCGGCAGATGGTCCACGGCGAGGAGACCCACGTCATGGACATCGAGAAGATGCTGCGCCGCCCGGGAAAGCTCGAACCCGCTCGCTGATCCCCGGCGCGCCTTCACGCATCTTCACCGGAATCGCGGTGAGCCGAGCGCGTACGGCGCTCGCATGAGCCCACTTCTCGTCGCTGCCGCGCTCCTCGCCGCCTCCAGCCCGGAGCCCACGCCGGGCCATCCGCTCTCGCTTCCGGTGGAGCTGGTCGAGGACCGGTTCATCCTCACTCCACGCCTCGAGGGCGGCAGGTCGGTCCGGCTCTACTCGGACACCGGCGGAGGTCACACGCTCCTCGCCCCCGAGCTGGTCGCCGCGCTGCGGCTCCCGGTCGACCCCCCGGACGCCGGAGCGGAGGTGCCGCCGAGCACGGCCTGGCCGAGGTGGGCACCCGGCGCGGGCATCCCGGCGCCCGCGGGACTCGTGGGGGTCCTGGACCTCGGACCGCTGGGGCCCGGGCTGGACGGCTTCCTCGGCCAGGACTGGTTCAGGCGACGAACCTGGACGTTCGACTATCCGGGGAAGCGGCTCCTGCTCCGCGCCGCCGGCGATCTGCCCTCCGGGCCGCGGATCCCCTTCCATCTCCCGAAGCCGGGACCGGAGAGCGCGGCCTTCGGCCGGATCACCATCGAGATCGACGGCGCGCCGCTGGACGTGCTCTTCGACACCGGCGCCACCACCGAGCTCGTCCCCGAGGCGCTGGGGGCGCTCGGCGACGGTCGCGCGTCGCGCCGGGCCACCTCCTTCATGAAGGCCGCGATCTTCGACCGCTGGCGCACGGCGCATCCGGACTGGAAGGTGGTCTCGAAGGCCGAGGCTCGCAGCGGCGCGGACCTGATCCGCGTCCCGGAGGTCGTCGTGGCCGGACGGAAGGTCGGCCCGGTCTGGTTCACCCGGCGGCCGGACCCGGCGTTCGACGAGTTCATGTCCTCGCTCATGGACGCGCCGGTGGTGGGTGCCCTCGGGGGCAGCGGCCTCCGGTACTTCCGGATCACCGTCGACTACGCGCAAGGGGTCGCGGTCTTCGAGCGGTGATCAGCCGAAGAGCAGCGAGAGGACGATCGCTCCGATTCCGAGGATCAGCGCCGAGAGGGTCAACGCCACCACCCCGGCGGCGCCGGGCAGCGGGCCTTCCTCCAGCGCCCGGGCGGTGCCGATGGCGTGGGACAGCGTCCCGAAGGCGAGCCCGCGTGCCACCGGGGAGCGAACGCGAGCACGACCGAGCAGCACCGGGCCGATCGCGATTCCGACCAGGCCACTGGTGAAGACGCAGACCGTGGTGATGCCCGGCTCGGTGTGCGTCACCTGCGCCAGCCCCAGCGCCACGGGAAGCGTGACCGACTTGAGCGAGGCGGCGCGCATCAGGGGCGGCGGAAGTCCGATCAGCGTCCCCAGCCCCCACACCACCGCGACCGTGCTCGCGCATCCACTCAGCGCCGCGAGCACCGCGGCCCGGGGATGCTCGGCCAGGAAGGCCCGCTGCCGGTAGAACGGGAGGGCCAGCGCCGCGGTGGCCGGCCCGAGCATCCAGAGCATCGGCCGGGAGCCGCGGTCGTAGGCGTCGAGCCAGGCCGGCGGCAGGAACCAGAACAGGGTGCCGCCCGCCACCACGGAGATCAGGAGCGGGTGAAGGGCCGACAGCCCGATCCGGCGCTGGGCCTGGCGGCAGATCCAGTAGAGCGCCGCGGTGAAGGCGGTGGCTCCGAGGATCTCCAGCGCCCTCACCGCTGCTCCCGGTCCACCACAGACTGGGCCACGACCCCGGCGACGAGCTGCCCCACCGCGAGGCTCCCCAGCACGACCAGAGCCAGACCGAGGGCGTGCCCCTCGACGAGGTGGAGCTCGCGGATGACGCCGATGCCAGGCGGGAGAAAGATGACCGGGAGGTACTTCAGGAGGAGGTCGCCGCCCCCGTCCACCGCCCGTTCCGGCACGAGGCGCGAGACGAGCAGCCCGATCAGCAGCACCAGCGCCAGGAGCCCCGCCGGGACCGGAAGACCGGTTCGCGCGACGAGCCACTGACATCCCGCGAACAGCGCCCCGAGGACGACGAGCTGCAGTCCGATCCGGAGCGCGGTCACGGGCGAGGGAAGCGTCCTACCCGAGCTCGACGACCTTCTCGCCGAACAGCCGGTCCACCGCGGCGATGAGCGCGTCGGACACGTCCACCTTCAGCCCCGTGCTGCCGATGAGCGCCTCGGCCTGCCCGGGCAGGACGATGGACACCGCCAGCGGCGTCGCCCCGGCGTGCTCCTTGGCCAGACCGGACAGCCGCTCCAGCCGGTCCTCGGTGACCAGGTCCGCCCGGACGCGCAGCTCGAGCCGCTTCACCCGCTTTTCTCGGACCTCTTTCAGCGACTGCACCTGCTCCACGATGAGCTCGGCGGTGGGGTTCTCCTCGTCGCGGGTGTTCACCTGCACCGCGCCGGTGACGAGGATGGGCTCGTCCGACTTGAGGAGCGGCTCCCAGGCGTCGTACCCCGGTCGCGGGCCGGACTTGGTCCACTTGCCGTCCTTGCCCATCACCGAGCGACCGCCTTCCTTCCCGGGGAAGCACACCAGCTCCACCGAGCCGCTCAGGTCCTCGAGCGTCACCCAGGCCATGCGCTTGCCGGTCTTGGTGGGCCGCTCCCTCAGCTGGGTCACGATGCCGGCGACGGTCACCACGTCGTCGCGGCGAGCGCGCTGGACCGAGGCCGCCGGGCGGGCGTAGCGCTGCAGCTCCCGGGCGTACTGGTGGAGCGGATGGCCGGAGACGTAGAAGCCGATCGCCTCCTTCTCCATCGCCAGGCGCTCCTTCTCCGGCCACTCCTCCAGCGGCGCGTACTCGGGCCGGGAGACCGAGGCGGCAGGCCCGGGGCGCCCGGCGTCCTCGAGCAGCCCGAAGAGGGACGACTGGCCCACCGCGCGGTCGCGCTGGGCGGAGGCACCACGCTCCAGCGCCTTCTCGATGGACTCGAAGAGCTGCCGCCGCGGCCGTCCCTCGAAGTCGAAGGCGCCCGCCTTCACCAGCGCCTCGATGACCTTCCGGTTCACCCGACGGCTGTCGACCCGCTCGGAGAACTCGAACAGGTCGCGGAACGGGCCGGCCTTCCGGGCTTCGAGGATGGCCTCGATGGCGCTCTCGCCCACGCCCTTGATGGCTCCGAGACCGAAGCGGATCTTCCCCTCCACCGCTCCGAAGGCCAGGTCCGACACGTTCACGTCGGGTGGGAGCACCTCGTAGCCCTGGCCGCGGGCCTCGGCGATGTGGGCCACCACCTTGTCGGTGTTGTCCTTCTCGCTGGTGAGGAGCGCGGCCATGAACTCGACCGGGTAGTGCGCCTTCAGCCAGGCGGTCTGGATGGTGATGAGGCCGTAGGCGGCCGAGTGGCTCTTGTTGAAGCCGTACTCGGCGAACTTCTCCATGAGGTCGAAGATCTCGCCGGCGACCTTCGGGTCCACCCCGTTCTTCTGGCAGCCCTCGAGGAAGCCCTGGCGCTCGGCGGCCATGACCTCGGCCTTCTTCTTCCCCATGGCGCGGCGGAGCAGATCGGCGCGGCCGAGCGAGTACCCGCCCAGCACCTGGCTGATCTGCATCACCTGCTCCTGGTAGACGATGACGCCGTAGGTGTCCTTCAGCACCGGCTCGAGCAACGGATGGGGGTAGGTCACCCGATCCCGCCCGTGCTTGCGGCTGATGAAGACGTCCACCATCCCCGAGTCCAGCGGGCCGGGCCGGTAGAGGGCGCCGGCGGCGATGACGTCCTCGAAGCAGGACGGCTTGAGCTTCATCACCATCTCGGTGAAGCCGCTGGACTCCATCTGGAACACGCCGGCGGTGTCGCCGCGGGAGATGAGGTCGTACATCGCGGGGTCGGCGAGGGGGATCTGGTGCGCCTGGATGCGCTCCTCGGGCGGGCGCCCGCGGTTGACCAGGTCCAGCGCGTTCTGGATGACGGTGAGCGTGGTGAGGCCGAGGAAGTCGAACTTCACCAGGCCCGCCGCCTCCACCTCGTCCTTGGCGAACTGGGTGATGAGCGCGGTCTCCCCGGGCCGCTGGTAGACGGGGACGAACTCCCAGAGAGGCTTGTCGGCGATGACGACGCCGGCGGCATGCATCCCGGCCTGGCGGTGGAGCCCCTCCAGGGCCATGGAGATGGTGAGGACCTCCTTGGAGGTGACCTCGCGCCCGCCCTCCAGGGTGCCGAGGGCGGTGGGCTTGTCGATCATCTCCTTGAGGCGCGGCTCCATCTCGATCGCGTCCTTCAGGGTGATGTTCAGGACCTCGGGGACGAGCTTCGCCAGCCGGTCTCCCTCGGAGAAGGGGAGCCCGAACACCCGGGCCACGTCACGGAGCACGCTCTTCGCCTTCAGCGAGCCGAAGGTGATGATCTGCCCGACGTTGTCCTGACCGTACTTGCCCGAGACGTAGGTGATGACCTCGTCGCGGCGGTCCTGACAGAAGTCGATGTCGAAGTCCGGCATCGACACGCGCTCGGGGTTGAGGAACCGCTCGAAGAGGAGGTTGTAGGGGATGGGGTCCAGGTCGGTGATCCGAAGCGCGTAGGCGACGATGCTGCCCGCGCCGGAGCCGCGCCCCGGGCCCACCGGGATGCCGTGCCGCTTCGCCCAGTTGATGAAGTCCTGGACGATGAGGAAGTAACCGCTGAACCCCATCGTGGAGATGACGGCCAGCTCGGTGCCGAGGCGGTGGAGGTACAGCTCGCGGTCGACCTGGTAGGGCAGCTCCTTGAAGCGCTCCTCGAGCCCGGTGGTGGCGAGCTCGGCCATGTAGGAGTCCGGCGTGTGCCCCTCCGGCACCTTGAAGGTGGGGAGCATGGGCTTGCCGAGATTCAGCTCGAGCGTGCACTGCTCGGCGATGCGCATCGTGTTGTGCACGGCCTCGGGCACGTCCTGGAAGTAGGCCAGCATCTCCTCGGGGCTGGTGACGTAGAGCTGGTCGGTGCTGTGCCGCATCCGCTTGCTGTCGGCCAGCGTCTTGCCGCTGGCGATGGCCATCAGCAGCTCGTGGGCGGCGGCGTCCTCGCGCTGGATGTAGTGAGCGTCCGCGGTGGCGACCAGCGGCAGGTCCACGTCGCGGGCGAGCTGCTTGAGGTTCGCGTTGGCCTTCTCCTGCTCGGGCAGCCCGTTGGACTGGATCTCGAGGAAGAAGTGGTCGGGGGCGAAGATGCCCTTGTACTCGCGCGCGGCGGAGCGGGCGACGTCCATGTCCCCGCGGTAGCAGGCCGAGGTCACCTCTCCGCCGAGGCAGGCGGTGAGCCCGAAGAGCCCGCCGCTGTGCTCGGCGAGGAGCTGCTTGTCGATGCGGGGGTGGTAGTAGAAGCCGTCCAGGTAGGCCTTGCTCGAGAGGACGCGGAGGTTGGCGTAGCCCTCCTCGTTCTTGGCGAGGAGGATGAGGTGGTTGGCCACCTTCTCCGTCCGGTCGGTGCGGCCCTTGGTGCCGGCGACGTAGGCCTCCATCCCGAGGATGGGCTTGATGCCGGCCTCCTTCGCCTTCTTGTAGAAGTCGATGGCGCCGAACATGTTGCCGTGATCGGTGACCGCCACGGCCGACATGCCCTTGGCCTTGACGGTCTTGATCAGGTCCTTCATCCGGATGGCACCGTCGAGGAGCGAGTACAGGGTGTGCAGGTGCAGATGGGTGAAGGACATGGGGTGAGGCCACGTTCTACGGCGGCTGGCTGACGGTGTTCTAGCGCCCTGGAGCCGGACGGACCGGCCTGATTTCGCGGGCATCGGGGCCGAGGGTGGGCATCGGAGCAGGCAAGCTCGATGCCGGCGAGGGAGTTTCGCCGGGCGGGGGAGCCCCGGCGTCGGGACTCGCCGGGGCACCGAGGTTTCTCGCCCGCTTGCTGAGCCTCGAGCGAGGGAGCGGGGAGAGCCCCCCCCGACTACGTGTCGGCCCGGGCGATCGGAGGTCGCCGCCGTGCCGCGCCCCGCCCGTCACCCCGGTGATCTCAGGGGCTCCGCGGCCCGTCGGTCACGCTCGGCGGCGTCGTCTTCTGCAGCTCGGCAGCGACTTTCTCCATCTGCCGCATGGCTCTGAGGTGATTCCTGCCCGCGAGCTTCAGCAGATCCTCCTCGCTCCAGCCCCGGCGCAGAAGCTCCGCGAAGAGCACCGGATAGGTGCTCGGATCCTGCAGCCCCGGCACCATCGACACCTTTCCGCTGTCGAAGAGGTCCGCTCCGATGCCCACATGGTCCACCCCGGCCACCTTCCGGATGTGCTCGATGACGTTCACGACGTCGGCCACCGATCCACCCGGCGGGGGATTCGCGTTCACCCAGGCCGCCAGCTCCTTGTCCGCCTCGGCGTCGGTCGCGACCCGCTGACGGATGCTTCGCTGCATCTCGTCCTTCTGCTTCTCCCAGGACCGGCCGTCGACCACGAACTCCCGGATGAAGCTCACGTGCACCACTCCGCCGTTCTTTCCGAGGAGCTGGAGCACGTCGTCGGGGATGTTGCGTGGGTGAGGCACCAGCGCGAACGCATCCGAATGCGAGGAGATCACCGGCGCCTTCGAGACCCGGAGGACGTCGCGCATCACGTCCGGGCTCACGTGCGCGATGTCGGCGAAGATCCCCGTCCGGTTGAGCTCCCGGACGAGCAGCTCGCCGTGCTTGGTCAGCCCGTGGTTGCGCGGGACGTCGGTGGCCGCGTCGGCCCACTCCACGTTCCGCCAGTGGGTGAGCGTCAGGTAGCGCGCGCCCAGCCGGTGGAAGATGCGCACCACCGCCGGCGAGGCCTCGATCATGTGACCGCCCTCGACGCCGAGGAGTGACGCGATCTTGCCGGACTTGCTGATGCGCTCGATGTCGTCCGCGGTGCGGGCGAGCTCCAGCTCGGGGCGGCTCTCGATCATCCGGAGGCTGAGATCGAAGATCTTGAGCGCCTCGTGCAGCGAGCTCCGGGTGAGCTGCGTCTCCGAGTCCACGTAGACGCTCCAGTACTGCGCCCCCACCCGGCCCTCGCGCAGCCGCGGGATGTCGGCGGGGAGATCCGGCTGCCGCTTGCCCAGGTCGACCTTCGTCAGATCACCGGCGCTCTTGAGGAAGAGCGCGTAGGGAATGTCGTTGTGGGTGTCGATCAGCGGGGCACGCTGGAGGATGGCGCGCGCCCGCTCCAGCAGCTTCGGATCCGGAGCGGCCTGCGCCGTGCCCCCGTCCGCGCCCGGTAGCGGTGCTGCGAGTGCGATCAGCGGCAGCGTCAGTGAGAGAACGACCGAGTTCCGGATCGTGGCACGTGGCATCGGGGTACCTTGCCACGGCCGGGGACTCGGCTTTCGGACGATCGTCACCGACCGGGTCCGGACGCGCCGTCAGCGCCGGACCCGGACGGTATTCCGGACTCAGGGCGCCCGCGCGCCGTAGACCGCCAGCTCGACCATGTCCATGAACTGGCAGCCGCCGAAGGCGTTGGGCTTCCCGGGCCCGCATTGTGCGGCGACGTTGCTGTCGTCGTCCGGCGCGGTGCCACAGTCCGCCGGTCCGGTGCAGGCCGCCCCGCCCGCCACCGGCACCTGTGGATTCAGGATCCAGAAGCGGACGTACTGGATCCCGGCGAGTGAACCGGTGAAGACCGTGTTCAGGTGGCCGCGATTCCCGAGATAGAACACACCGCTGGTGACGGTGGTGAACGAGACGCCGTCCACGGATGCGTCGATCCGGAAGCCACGGGTGGACGAGCTGCCTGGATCGCCGCAGGTGTTCGATGGATTCACGGCCAGCTGACTGACGTTCACCTTGTTGGGAAGCTTGACCACGATGAACTTGTCGCTGGCTACCCCGGTGACTTGCGCGTTGACGTCGGTGTCGCTTCCCCAGCCGCTTCCGGGCGAGAGATCGATGGCGTTGATCGGCCCGCAGCCGAATGCGGTGTAGTCGGGACCGTTGAAGGCGGCGATGGTTCCCCCGCCCGATGCGGCCGCCCAGTCACGTCGCATCGCAAAGTCGTGGACGTTGCTGTTGTTCTTGATGGTGAAGTTCGACAGGAAGATGGTCTCGTATCCGTCGGCCTTGGCGCTCACCTTGGGGTAGGTGCCGGTGAAGATGTTGGCGATCGAGTAGTTCCCGGTGGAGTCGCTGACCCCGACGTAATTCCCCGCGCCGTGGTCATGGCCGCCGAAGGCGACGATCGCTCCCCCGATCCGCGCGGCGGTGTCGACGTCGCTGACGATCCCACTCAGCGTTCCGGTGCGGGCACCGGGCCGGGGAGGCAGCGAGAAGCTCTCCACCGGAGAGGTATCGTCACCGTCGATGGTACCGGCGAACCAGCCCATTCCACGGGCCGCGAAGACGCTCCAGATGGTGCTCTGCCGTGTACCGCCGTTGAGGACCAGGTCCGCCTGCAGGATTGCGTTCCTCTCGTCGAGGAAGGAAGGATTGAACGGCGACAGCTCCATCGCCCGGGTGATGAGGGCCTCCGCCGCGTCGCTCCCGATGGCATCGCGCAGGTCCCAAAGGGTCTGCACCCAGATCTCTCCGTCGCCGTGGACCTCAGGGCCGCCCACCACCCGGCCGTAGTCACCGTAGGTGTAGCCTCCAGCGCCGGTGGCGACGCCACCCGGGCACCCCTGGGCAGCGCTCATGCCGACCTTGCAGTCGATCGGCTCGGTGCGGATCAGGTCCCGGCCGCCCCCGACGTAGTGGCCGATGCGCACGTCGCCCTTGCCGGGCTGGTCGGGTTGCAGCCCCTGCTTGTTCAGGAAGTCCATGGCGTACCAGTCACTCCACGCCTCGCCCATCGCTCCGGCCTGGATGTTGCCCAGCGTCGAGAACCCATCGGCGTCGATCACCAGCCTGTTGGAAAGGCCGTGGGTGTACTCGTGATAGACGATGTCTGCCTCGTTCGCCCCATCCGCGGCGATGAAGGGGTCGGTCGGATCCCCGGGCTGGTGAAAGAGGAACATCTGCATCCGGGGGCGGATCCCGTCGGGCGGGGTGGCGAAGTTTGCGTTGTCGATGTGGGCGCCGTCCGGCATGTTCTGGAACACCTTGGCCCCGTCGAGCGCTTCACCGCGCACCGGGTCGTTCCCCTCGAAGTTGCCCGCTGCCGGGGTGAAGCCGATGGGGGCTGCCCTGAGGTGGTCGTGGAAGGTGTTGATCAGGATGAAGAGCTGCGTGCCGCTTTGATTCTTGTTCGCGGCCCAGGAACCCGACTGGCTCGGATCCCAGGTGCAGATGAAGCTGGCGCAGCCGGGGATCCCCGCCGGCTGGAAGGTCTGCAGGGGCCACAGCCAGTCGTTGGTCGCCGGATTCGACGGGTTGATCTGCTCCGACTGGTCGGCGACGTTATTCGCATTGACGTCCGTGTAGACCTGGGCGTTGGGACCGCTGAGAATCGTGGCGGAAGGGGAGAGCCATCCGTTCCCGGTCAGGTTGAACGACTCTTGCGTCCCACCCACGGGTGCGCCGGGATAGTTCCGGAAGGCGAGCCCTCTCGCGTCGTTGACCAGCGACTGCCGGTAGAGAACCTCGCCGGTCTCCGCGTCGACGACCTGCCGGTACATCTCGGTGCCGCTCGGCTCGACGAGGAGGTCCCAGCCGAGGCGGTTTCCGCGGGGAGTGGCGAAGATGGCCAGCTGCGCCCTCTCACCGGTGTCAAAGACGGTCGTCTGTTGCCGGTCCCTCGACCGCTGCGCGCCGACCGCCGCCATCGGCGCGCCAACGTTCCGTCGGGCCTGCGCCAGCGCCTCGTCCGCGCCGATCGACGGCGCCGCGGCCGCCCCACTCAGGTTCGACAGCGGCGCGCCGCTGACGTTGATGAGCTCCCCGACGGCAGTGACGTTGGCCTTGAGGCCGTTTCCGAAGACCGGGATGCCGTTCACAACCTGCCGCCACCAGAGGTGCTGGGTGCCGTCATCGGAGACGTACTCCCGGACGAGCTCGAGCGTGGAGACGTCCACCTGGAAGACCGCCGCGTTGGCCCGGACGTAGTCCAGCGCGACCTTCGCTCCCCGATCACGGCTCGGAGCCGTGAGAAATCCGTCCAGTCGGCCGACGAACCGGGGCGTCCCGGTGAGCCCGTCGATGGCCACGACGCCGTGACCGCCGAGGGACGACTCGAGCGCGCGCAGGGCCGGACTCGGATTGGCGCTCAGCGTCGCGGCCCGGTCGCGGACCGCCGGACCTCCGCGTGCGTCGTAGTTCTGATGGGCACGACCGCGCGCCTTCTCGGGGGGGGCCGCCCAGGCTGCCGCGCCGAAGGCGAGCAGCGAGCAGAAAAGGACCCAGCGTTGGCCTGTCATGTTCCCTCCTCATGTCAATGCGGATTGACGGGTCGCGGAGGGAACCACGACAACGCCTCGAGGAGAGAGCCCAGATGCGACTCTGTCGAGGATGAAACGGAGGTGCGCCTAGCGGGTCGAGGCGTGGGCGCTGCTCCACACCCATTCGCGCGCCGCGGGCTTCGCTTGCCGTGTGCCCTCGATGCGCGCGTGGAGTACTTGGCCTTCGCGCCAGTAGAGGATGCGCCGCGGAAACTCGTGCTGCGGGTTCTCGAACACGATACAGCTCGGGCCCTGCGCGACCCGCCGGAAGTCCGTGGCCGGCCGACCCTCCGGCATCGCCCGGTAGACGACCGCGTCTCCGTCCTGCTCGATCCGCAGGAACTCGAATCCGGTGGCCTTCCCCCCGGCCGTGTCCCGGTGCACCGCGAGCATCAGGCCGCCGGCGGGCGCGAGCCACACCTCCTCGTTGAGCGTGCCGCCGTCGTCACCGGACCAGGCGCCGGCGAGCCAGCCGAGCTGGGCGAGGCGCGGTGAGCCCGCGGTGACCGCCGGACAGTCGGGCGCGGCCGCGAAGAGCAGCAGGGTGAGCAGGGTCATCGATCGCTCCGGAGGGAGAGGATGGCCTCATCCTGTCCGCAGGTCCGGGCCCGTGTCTTGGACGGATCCGACACCGAGCAGCTCGCGGAGCCGGCCGGGGTCCACGAAGGCCGTCGCCAGCGGCCCGAGCGCATCCAGCAGCGCGCCCGGTGGTAGCCCTGAGACCCGGCGGAACTCCCGGGTGAGGTGGGGCTGGTCGACGTAATCCAGCTCGGCCGCGAGCCTGGCCCAGCTCGGTTCCGCGTCGCGCAGGAGCAACGCCGCCTGGACCCGGAGAACCGCCGCCAGGGTCCGCGCCGGCAGGCCCACCTCGCGCAGGAACGCTCGCTCCAGCGTCCGCTCCGAGGCCCCGGTGGCCGCGCGGAGCGCCCGGACGGTGATCCGCCCTCGCGCCCGTCGGACCGCCTCCACCGCGCCGTCCGCCGGGAGGTCGGGCCGGGCGCGCTCCAGCCGGCGGCGGAGGAACCGGGCGAGGAGGTCGCAGCGCTCCGTGTCCGTGGCGGCGTCCTCGACCCGGGCGAGCAGGGTGCGCCCCTCCTGGCCGAAGAGGTCCTCGAGCGAGCCCCACCCGTCGGTCAGCCGGTGCGCATCGTCGTGGAGCACGCGGCCGAGCGCGGACGGCCGGAGACGGACCGCGACCGTCCGGAACGCCGAGCCGGGAGAGACGAGCAGGGCGCGGCTCCGCTGCCCGACGACCAGCGCCCGGGGCTGCGCGCGGAGCGCCTCTCCCTCATCGCCGGCGCGCACCGGGCCGCCCAGCTGGATCACCAGCTCCGGACATCCGTCGGGGACGATGCGCTCGGTGCCTCCCGCCGGCCCCTCCGCGACCCAGAAGCACTCGACCGCCCACCGGAGGTCGGCGGGCGGAGGGATCTCGCGGTAGCGGAGCGCGCTCACGGGCGGTCGGGGACGCTACTCCGGCGCACACACCGGGCGCACCCGATGCGCCGACCCGGCCTAGGCTTGCAGCGATGCGTTCCGCGGAGAGCAGGCCGGCGACGATCGATGCGTACCTCTCCAGGGTGAAGGGAGAACGGCGCACCACGCTCGATTCGCTGCGGAGGACGATCCGGGCCATCGTCCCCGAGGCCGAGGAGTGCATCAGCTACGGCATCCCGGCGTTCCGTCTCGACGGGCGCATCGTCGCAGGCTTCCGCGCCACGGCAAGGGGTTGCTCCTACTATCCGTTCAGCGGCTCGACCCTCCTCACGCTGGCGCGGGACCTCACCGGCTACGAGGGAACGAAGAGCGCGGTGCACTTCGGGCCGGACCGCCCACTTCCCGTCGCGGTGGTGCGCAAGCTGATCCGGGCGCGCATCGCCGAGCGGAAGCCGGGACGCCGCCGCTGAGCCTGCCCGCGCCCTCACCGCTTCAGGGCGCGGGACATCCGGAGGGCGGCCTCGGCCAGCTCGTCCTCGTCGTGGTAGGTGAAGCCGAGGCGGAGGGCCTGCAGCTCGCGCCCCGCGAAGTCGAGCATCCCGGCCCCGCGGAACAGCACGTCGAGCTTCCTCCCCGCCTGCTCCCAGCGAGGGATGTCGATGCCGTCCGCGACCCGCACCCAGAGAGCCATGCCGCCGCTCGGAATCTGGAAGCTGAGGACGCTGCCCAGACGCCGCTCCAGCGCGGAGGCGAACGCATCGCGGCGGCGAGCGTAGAGCCGGCGCATGCGGCGCAGGTGGCGGAGCAGCTCCCCGTCCTCGAACAGCTTGGCGATGGCGTACTCGACGGCGGCGTCGCCCTGCATGTCGCTCGCGAGGCGCAGCGCGACGAGGCGCTCCATCAGGACGGCCGGGGCGACGATGAAGCCCACCCGGAGCCCGGGGGCGAGGACCTTGGAGAGCGAGCCGAGGTACAGGACGTTCGCGCCGTCCGGGCCCGCCGCGATGGGCGGGACGGGTCGGCCCTCGTAGTGGAACTCGTGATCGTAGTCGTCCTCGATGATCGCGAAGCCGTGCTCGATCGAGAGCGAGGCCAGCCGCTTCCTCCGCGCGGCGGACATGACGGTGTTGGTCGGAAACTGGTGGTGCGGGGTGACGTAGACCGCCCGGACCCGGTGTGTCTTCAGCAGCGCCACCAGCGCGTCGACCTCGAGCCCCTCGTCGTCCACCGGGAGCGGCTTCATGTCCACGCCGGCGAGCCCGAGGGCAGTCCATGTCCCGGGATTGCCCAGGGCCTCGACGGCGACCACGTCACCGGGAGCGAGCAACGCGCGGGCCACGAGATCGATCGCCTGCTGGCTCCCGCGGGTGACCATCACGTTCTCCGGCTCGACGGAGAGGCCGCGGCTGTAGGACAGCATGGTGGAGAGCCCGCGGCGGAGGTCCTCGTGGCCGCGCGGGTCGCCGTAGCTGAGGAGCTTCCGCCCGTGGCGGCGCAGGGCGTTCCGGAACGCGCTGGAGAGGGCCGCGGTCGGGAACAGCCGCACGTCGGGGGCCGCGCGGTACAGGATGAGCGAGCCCCGGGGCTCGGGAGGGAGGATCAGCGGCGACGGGCTGGGCGGCGGAGGGATCGGATAGGTGGGGAGCCGCGCCGCCGGGGCCGCTCCGTCCACGTCCTCGAAGGTCGAGAGCGCCTGCTCCGAGACGAAGGTTCCGCCACCCCGCCGGGTCTCGACCAGACCCTGCGCCATCAGCTCCTTGTAGCCGGCGATGATCGTGTTGCGGTGAACGCGGAGCAGCGTGGCGAGCGCGCGCGTCCCCGGCAGCGGATCACCAGGCTTGAGACGGCCGCTGCGGATGTCGCTGGCGAGCGCCTCGGAGAGCTGCACGAACATCGGCGTGCCGCGGCGGGCGTCGAGCGCGGCCGTGAGCAGCTCCCAGTTCAGCATCGGGCGGGATCGTACTGGTCCATTGGAATTCGAAGAAGGGGATCTTCAGAGCGATCCGGTGCCCGGTCTCCACTCGAGGGTCTCTCCGGAGGAGAACCCATGCGAATCTTCACCCCACTCTTCGTCGCGGTGCTGGCCGGTTGTGGAGCGAGCAGTCCGTCGGATCAGGACGCCTCGGCTCAGGGGACGGCGTCCGAGGAGCTGCGGAACCGCGGCCACGAATCGAACAACCCCAACCCGATGCTCTTTCCCAAGGATGCCCGACCCTACGGACGGCCCATGTCCCGGTGGGCCGAGCTGACCTGGAGCTACATCTACGGAATTGCCCCGGACCAGAATCCGTTCTTCGACACCACCGGCGAGCACTGCGCCGTCGACCAGCACGGTCCGGTGTGGTTCCTCCCCGCCGTTCCGGGAAGCTCGCTCGGGAACAACGTCACGCGAGCCTGCACCATCCCGCGGGGCCGGGCGATCATGCTGCAGATGTCGTCGGCCATCAACGACTACCCCTGCCCGGATCCGAGCTTCCACCCTGCGCCGGGGCAATCCCTCTACGACTTCCTCTACGACGTGATCTCGCCGCTGTTCGACAACGTGACCGGGTTCACCGTCACCCTGGACGGCGTGAACATCCAGGACCCGCTGAGCTACCGGTTCTTCTCGCCCGACGTGTTCAACTTCAAGCCCGATCCCGCCATGGTCGCCTTCGACTCCTGCGTCACGGTGAAGCACATGAAGGGCGTGGTCGACGGCTTCTACCTGCTCTTCAAGCCGATGACCCCGGGCCAGCACACCATCGTCCTCGTCGGACACGACATGGAGGGCGTGCCGGTGACGCTCACCGAGAACCTCACCATCGAGTAGGCCGTCCCGCGGCCACCCGCTCCGTCATCCTCGAGCGAGCGCCTGCAGAGCGCGCATCTCGAGGACGTGCGTGGGTGGCCGCTCGCGGGCGGCGCGGATCATCGCCCGCCCAAGCTCGTCGCTGGTGATGACCATCCCCGGCGCGAGCGCCTGGAGGAGCGGAGCGAGCGGGCCGAGCAGCGTGTACAGCACTCGCGCTCCTCGCATCCGCGGAAGCTCGCCATGCACCGGGCGCAGCATCCCCAGGCGCACCATGTACCCGTCCCGGAAGAGGCCGAGCAGCGCCGCCTCGGTCCGTCCCTTCACCCGGGCCCACATCGCCTTGCCGCCGGTGCCCACCCCTGACACGTAGAAGAACGCCATCCCCGGGTTCACCCGCGCGAGCGGCCGTGCCCAGGCGAGCGTCAGGTCGTAGGTCAGCCGCGTGTAGTCGGCCTCGTTCATCCCCACCGAGGAGACTCCGAGGCAGAAGAAGCAGGCGTCGTACCCCGCGAGCTCCGCATCGGGCACGTCCACGCTGAAGAGGTCCTTGCGGAGCAGCTCGCGGAGCTTCGGATGCGTCCGGCCGCAGGAGCTCCTCCCGATGGAGAGCACCTCGGTGATGGCGTCGTCCCGGAGGCACGCGCCCAGCACCGATTGCCCGACCATGCCGGTCGCTCCGAAGAGGATGACCTTCATGGAGCGGAGTCAACTCCGGAACGACAGCGCAGACCAGCGCGCAGGACGGGGGCCGAGCTCAGCCCTCGAGCAGCGTTCCGATGGCGAGCTCGGCGTCCTTGAGTGGCTCGACGCTCCGCCGCACCCGGGCGAGCAGCAGTGCCCCTTCGATCAGGGAGAGCACCGTCCGGGCCAGCCGCTCCGGCGCCGCGATGCGCGGGCGCTCCTGCCGCAGGCGCTCGGCGAGCACCGCCGTCCACCGCTCGAACACCTCGGCGCAGGCCGCCGACAGCGCCGGCGCCTCGTCGGAGGCCTCGAGCGCGGTCGTCGCCACCGGACAGCCGAGGGCGAACTCGGAGGCCTCCAGCTGCCGGGCGAACATCCGCGCCACCGACTGGAGCCCGCTGCGCACGTCCGGCTTTCCATCCAGCTTCGTCTGGAGCGCCGTCCCCAGCTGCTCCCCCAGCCGCCGGACTGCCTCGGCGGCCATCTGCTCCTTGCCCTCGGGGAAGTGGAAGTAGAGCGAGCCCCGCGGCGCCCCGGCCTCGGCCAGCACCTGCGCCAGGCCGGTGGCGTGGTAGCCCTGCCGGGCCAGCAGCCGCGCCGTGACGTCCACCATGCGTTCCCGGGTGTCCACGGGGGACCCTCCTTGACCTCGATAGACCGATCGGTCTAGTGATCTGGACCGACTGGTCTACTGATTAGCACGGAGGTGCCCGGTGCGTCCCATCGCGTTGGTCTTCGAGGCGGCGGACGGCCGCCCGCTCGCGGCGACGGTGCTCGAGCCCCGCCGGGTGGAGGGCGCGGTGGTCATCGCCAGCGCCACCGGCGTGCCCCGCCGCATCTACGAGGGGGTGGCCGGCTGCCTCGCCGACGCGGGGCTCGCGGTCCTCACCTTCGACTACCGGGGCATCGGCGGCTCCCGGCAGGCGGGCCCGCTCCGCCACGAGCCGGCCCGGATGCAGGACTGGGGGCGGCTCGACCTCGAGGGCGCGCTCGGGTGGATGCGCCGGGCCTACCCCGGCGCTCCGCTGATGGTCCTCGGACACAGCGCCGGTGGCCAGCTCGTGGGCCTCGCTCCGTCGGCGCGGCACCTCGCCGGCGCGGCGCTCGTCGGCTCCCAGCTCGGCTGGGCCGGACACTGGCCGTGGCCCGCGCGGGCCCTCATGTGGAGCATGTGGTACGGCTTCATTCCCGGCCTGACCGCCGGGGTCGGCTACCTGCCGATGCAGCGGTTCGGACAGGGCGAGGACCTCCCCGCCGGCGTCGCCCGGGAGTGGGCGGCCTGGGGCCGGCGGCGGAACTACCTCTTCGATGCGCTGGAGCCCGAGGTTCGCGAGGCCTACGCAGGGCTGCGGTTCCCGGTGCGCGCGCTCCACATCGCCGACGACCTCTACGCTCCGCGGAGCGGGGTGGAGGCCCTGGTCGGCTTCTACGGGGGCCGCCGGGAGGTCCACACCATCTCCCCCAGGGACGCGGGCGCCGCGCGCATCGGCCACTTCGGCTGGGTCCGCCCCCGGTTCGAGGAGACCATCTGGGCGCCGATCCGCGACTGGTTCCTCGAGCGGCTCCTCCCCTCGCCGCTGCGCCGCGTGGGCTGAGAGCGCTCGAGAACGCTCTAGAAGTGGTCGCCGCGCTGGAAGCGAGTCTGCATCACCAGCGCGGTGCGGGTGCGCGCCACGCCCGGGAGCGCGGCCACCGCGGCCCGGATCCGGTCGATGCCGGGGATGTCCCGCGCGTGCACCCGGAGGATGAGGTCGAGCTCGCCGCTCACCGAGTCGCACACCCGCACCTCGGGGAACGCCTGGAGCGCCGCGGCCAGCGTGTCGTGGCTCGCGCCGGTCGCGCTCACGAGGAGGTAGGCCTGCACCTCGGCGCCGCGGTTGCCGCGCCGGATGGTGTACCCGGCGATGTGTCCCATCCGCTCCAGCCGCTCGATGCGTTCCTGGATCGCGCTCCGCGAGCGTCCCACCCGGCGCGCCAGACGCGCGTGGGACATCCGGCCGTCCATCTCCAGCAGGGCGAGGAGCTGGAGGTCCAGCGGGTCGAGCGCGCGTGGGTAGGTGGTGGTTTCCGGCCGCATCGGCAGTCCCCGTCTGAGTCTAACGCCCGGGCCCGGCATCGCTTTCCTGGCCCGGAACGACCGGCACATCGCCGGAGAGCGGACGAATTCGCGCAACAGCGGTGACGAACCGGCGGTCCTCAAGGACGAGGGGAGCGGTGTCGAGTGCGCACGCGCCCATCGTGCGCCGGGAGGATCCGCGGTCGCGGTGTGGCGACGACGGGTCCTCCCGGCGCGCGTCCGCTCCTACAGCGCCGAGAAAGGCGCTCCTTGCGGCACGTAGACGAGGTCGTACTCCGTGGTCCACGTCTTGCCGCCGTCGGCGGTGCCCTGGCTGAACTGGCGCACCCGCTTCCCGGACAGCGGGGTGAAGGTGAGCCGTCGCTCGTAGGGCTTGCCGTCCGGCTGCGGCTGGTCCGAGTGGTACACCATCACGCCGTTCTCGAGCTGACCGGTGAAGAAGACCGGCGACGCGCTCGAGTCCACCCACGACTGCTCCCAGCGCTTCCGGGCCGGGTTCCAGGTGTTCCAGCTCTTCCCCTCCGACGTGCCCTTCCAGTTCTCGAGCACCACGCAGTCGCCGAGGATGCGCTCGATCCTGCTCTGTCCGGCCCGGTTCCCGCTCCGGTCGTAGACGTCCCAGCTGCCCACCCAGAAGTCGAACTGGCGCCAGGGTGAGCCGGGCTGCGCACAGGGCGCGGCGAAGGCCGCGAACTTCGCCGCCGCCTCCTGGAAGCGCGGGTCCTTCGCGACCGCCGGATCCACGTCCACCGCCGGAAACCCCGGCGGCGGTCCGAACTCCTGTTCCATCAGCGGCTTCAGCAGCGCGAGCGCCGCGTCCTTCTCGCCGAGGTGCGCGTGCGCCAGCGCGCGCTGGTACTGCATCAGCGGAGGGTAGAAGCCCAGCTGCTCGGCCTTCTGCAGCGCCGGGAGCGCCTCCCGGGCTCGGCCCGCCTCGCGGAGCGAGCGCCCGAGGCGGGCCCAGCTCGAGGCCTGATCGGGATGGGACTGCACCACCGCGCGATAGAGCTCCACCGCGCGGGGCCAGTCCTTGTCCGCGAACGCCTTGTTCGCGGCAGCGAGTGGATCCGTCGGCTGGGTGGCGACGAGGACGATCAGCGCTGCGAGTGAGAGCATGAGGTGCGCCCCTCCACGGGAGAACGGCGAGTCTCTCGAACGCGGCCCTCGTCCCGCTTGGACGGAATGCACTCCCTGGGACGGAGTGGAATTGTGCTGCAATCGCTCTGCTCGCCGTCCGAACATCGAAGAGGATCCGATGCCCCACTCCGGCCCCACTCCCCGCGCGCTCTCGCACTACCGGCGGGCGGTCGCGCTGGAGGCGGGTGGGCTGGTCATGACCCGGGCCTGGTTCGCTCCCGGCCTCCGCCTCGAGCCGCACGACCACGCCACCGCCAGCGTCGCGGTGGTTCTGCGCGGCGGGTGGGAGGGCGAGCTGGACCGCCACGCCTCGACCCTCCAGCGCGGCGACGCCGTGCTCGTCACGCCCGCCGGGGCACGACACTGGAACGCCTTCTTTCCCGCGGAGACCGAGGTCGTGGTCGTGGAGCTCGAGCCCGAGGGGACCCGGCTCGGCCCCGAGTACCGTTCGCTGCTCTCCGAGCCCGCCACGCTGCACCAGCGAGGACTCGGTGGACTCGCCGCACGCCTCGCGGCCGAGCTGAGGACGCCGGATGCCCACTCCGCGCTCCTCTCGGAAGGCCTGGCGCTGGAGCTGCTCGCGACCGTCGCCCGCGTCGCGGGGGCGGAGCGCGGCTCGGAGCGGCCCGGATGGCTCGAGCGCGCCGAGGAGTGCCTCCGCGCCGGGCTCGCTCGTGGATGGACCCTGGAGTCGCTGTCGCGGGAGGTCGAGGTGGAGCCGACGCGCCTCGTCCGCGCCTTCCGCCGCCATCTCGACACCACCCCGGCGGACTACCTGCGACAGCTCCGCGTGGACGAGGCCCGGCGGCTGCTCCTGGACACCGAGCGGCCCGTCGCCGACATCGCCCTCGAGACCGGGTTCACGGACCAGAGCCACCTGACCCGGGTGTTCCGTCGTTCGCTGCGTGAGACGCCGGCCGCGTTCCGCAGGCGATTTCGCCACGGCTGACCCCGCCCCCTCGCCCCTCGTCGTTCAGGCGGCCGAGAGGCTCGGCCCGCCGGGAAGCTTGTGGGTGGACCCGACCGCGCGAAGCGACTCCGCCACCATCGCCACCCGCTCGGGGCACGGCCGGTAGACCGTCCACCGGCCGCGCCGCTCGGTCTCCACCAGCCCGGCCTCCTTGAGGATGCGCAGGTGATGGGAGACGAGCGCGTGCGGCAGCCCCACCAGCAGCTCGAGGTCCGACAGGCAGAGCCCGCGCTCGCCGGAACGGACCGGACCGGCTCGAGGGCCGTCCCACCCAAGCAGGAGCTCCAGCATCCGCAACCGGGTCGTTTCCGCAACAGCCTTCAACGCGCTCAGGAGTTCGTTCGCACTCATGTCACTGCTCCGGCCAACAGGAGAACACTGGGGACCCCGGCGGCGATTTCCCGAAAGCGCCGCCGGAGTCCCGCGGAAGTCACTTCAGTCCTGGGAACGGCTTGGTGAAGAAGCAGATTCCCAGCGTGGGATCGCCGGTGAGGAAGGTCGTCACCCAGTCCTCCTTCACGCAGGCGATCGCGTAGTCGGGGTTGAGTCCCGACGCGAAGATCCCGTGCGCCGGGTCTCCGAATGGATCGCACAGCGTGTCGTCCTCACACGGGCCGATGAAGCCGATGGGTGAGGGCGTGAGGCCCTGCATCGTGTACGAACCCGTGCAAGTCCCGAAGGTGATGTCCACGTCACCTTCGAACGTCGAGCCCTGGTACCGCGCTCCGTCGAGGAAGCGCAGATTCTTCGGGTGGTACACGAGGACGTCGAGGCCCAGCCCCAGCACGTCGGTGTCCGAGGTCATCGGGGTGATGTCGGCGATGGTGCAGATGTCGTCGGCGTCCGGGACCGCGGAGAGCGTGCCGTGTCCGAGGACCGGACTGTTCGGTCCACCTTCGTCGGGGTACGGCATGCTGTCGGACTTCACCCAGATGGCGCCTTCGTTGAATCCGTCGAATCGCCAGTTGTCGGCGTAGATGGGGGGCAGGACGTCCTCGCACCCTGCGGGCGCGGTGCCCTGCAGCGTGAACTTGATGGTGTAGCCCTGGAGCGGCGGACGCTGGATGAGGCACGGAGCGGGCGCCGCGGTGGGGCAGCCGGTGAGCCCCACCAGCGAGACTGCGGCGAGGAGGACGGCGTGCAGGCCTGAGACTCTGGAGTGCATGGGCATCCTCTAGAAGGTGAACCGAAGGCTGAACCGGAAGCTGCGCACCGGCTGGTAGTTGGTGGGCTTGCCCCAGTTGGGGTTGGTGTTGACGAAGGACGTGTTCTGGAACGGATCGGGCAGGACGACCTGAGCCGCTGCGCCCTCGACGTACCTGGGTTTGGGCAGTGAGCCGTTCGCAGCCTGGATGCTCTGGACGTTCCCGGCGGCGCGGTTCTGGTCGAACGTCAGGTTCGGGTCGTAGCTGGGGAGGATCTTGACGATCTCGCCGTTGGGAGGCGGGACCGAGCCGTTCCGTGCGCCGATGACCGGGCCGACGTTGTCGAAGGTGTAGTTGTTGTCGACGGTGACCGCCCGCTGCGAGTTGAAGAGGTTGAAGCCCTCCACGCTCGCGGTGAGCGTGCTGTCCTTGTTGAGGCGGAAGTTGAACGACAGGCGTGCGTCCAGCGACGTGACCCAGGGGAGCCGGCCGCCGGCGCCACGCTCCAGGATGTATGCCTGTCCCGGTCCGTAGGTGACCTGCGCGCCGAGATAGTTGATGGGTGCGCCGGAGGCCGCCGTGAAGGAAAGCCCGGTGGTGATGCTGAAGGTCGGGACGATCACGAACTCCTTCGCCAGGAACACCTTGATGTTGTGGGTGATGTCCCCGGCGAGGTTTCCGTCCTGGTTCAGGAGCAAGGACTTGAGGTCGAAGGTGGAGTTCAGGTTCGGGTCGAGCTGACCGTCCTCCGGGCGGTACAGACCGTCGTAGTTCCCGGTGAGGCGGGACCAGGTGTAGCTGGCCTGCGCTTGCCAGAGGTCGGAGAAGGTCTTGGTGAAGCTCACCGTCACCGCGTGGTAGGTGCGCTTTGCCTTGGGGAAGGTATCGGCGATGCCTTCACCGGGGTTGCCGATGAAGTAGGTGTTCGCCTCGTCGTTGGACATGTCCTCGACGGTCCGGACGAGATTCCGGTAGGTGTAGTTCAGGCCAACCCGTGCATTCGCGAGGACCTCGTACTCGGCGCCGGCGACGACCTCGTCGTTGGCGGCCGATTTGAGATCCGGATCCACCGGCACCTGATCCGCCGATCCCTGCCTCCACTTGCGATTCGGTCGAAGCCCGGACGTGAGCCGCTTCGCGGCGTCGCAGCGGGCCAGACCGCCGATGCCCACCGGGTCGCAGTCGGTGTTCGAGTAGCCGTAGATCTGCGGCTCGATGCTGAGCTCGCGGTCGGCGATGTCGAGGGGAATGTTCTCGTAGTACCGGCCGTAGTTGGCGTAGATCTTTGACCGGCCCTGCTGCGTCGGATCCCAGACCACGCCGATGCGCGGCGAGAACTGGTCCTTCAGCGCCATCCGGGTGATGCCGTCCTCGCCGGACAGCGCGAGCGTGTCGTACCGGAGGCCGACGTTCAGCGTGACCTTGTCCATGATGCTCCAGCTGTCCTGAACGAAGAAGCCCATGATGGTCGACTTGCTCTTCGCCGTGATGCTGTCGAGCGTGACCGCCGTGTCGGGCCCGGTCAGGTACCCGTACCGCCGCGCTTCGTTCATCGCCGGCAGGCCGTCCGGGGTGCTGTTCCCCTGCAGGTACTGCCATGCGGCCCTGCCGGTATAGGCCTTGGTGTGCTCGTAGTAGCTGATCGAGCCATCCACGCCGCCCTTGATCACGTGGTGCCCGGCGCCATTGAGCAGGAAGGTCAGCACCCCGCGACCCTGGTAGCTGTCGAGCTTCAGCCGCTCGATGAACCCCGGCCCTCCGACGATGTACCCGAGGAAGCCGCACTGGGCGGTGGCGAACGGCCCCGAGCACGCCTGGCGAACCGCCGCCGGAAGGTCAGGTTCGTCGATGGCGATGTTCCTCAGGTCGGCGGTGCTCTGGATGAGGCCCGGCGTGCCGGCGATCTTTCCGTCCTGTCCCGTGTTGAACTCACTTCCGTCCGCAGGCACGCCTTCGTCCAGCTGGTGGTGCCAGCCGATCCGCACGTCGAGGAGCAGCCGCTTGTCGAGGAAGCTGCTGTTCAGCTCGGCGTTGACGTTGAGCGAGTCGTCCTTGGTGGTGAGGTTGAAGACGTTGAATCCACCGCCTCCGTACAGGCCAGGGTTCACCGGATTGCGTGCCTGGAGGACACCCGGGACGCGAATCGGATAGTTCCCATTGCCGCCGCCGGAGGTCGGCGTGCCTGTCACTGCCAGGCTGAGCCGGTGGTCCGAGCTGATCAGGTAGGTCAGCTTCCCGATGAAGTTGATGGTCTTCTCGCTTCCGAAACGGCGACTCTCGCCACCCGGGATCGGGTCGTAGACGGGCTGACCGGTGACGGGGTCGGTGATGAAGTTGCCGGAACCATCGACCTGCGCGATCTGGTACTTCCGCGTGTACGAGTACCGCTGCGAGGCGTACTGAACACCGGCGAAGAACCACAGCTTGTCCTTGATGATGTAACCGCCGAGCGTTGCGCCGAGGTCGTAGATCTGGTCGAGGTCGCGCCCGGCGAGGATCACCGGCGTTCCGCCCTGGATCGTGAGGGGGCCGGGCGCGCCGGTGAGGCTTCCGGGCGTCCAGGTCCCGAAGACCGAGCCGTGGAACTCGTTGCCGCCGGACTTGGTCGTCGCGCTGAGGGCCCCGCCAAGGGTCCGGCCGTACTCCGGCATGTATCCACCGGTGATGATGTTCACCTCGTCGATGAACTCGACGGTGAGCGGAGAGCCGTTCACGCCGTAGGCCGGGTCGTTCACCGAGAGGCCGTCGATGAGGTACGAGTTCTCCGGGCTCTGCGAGCCGCTGATCGCGACGCCGTACACGTCGTTCGCCGCGTTGGGGGCGGTGGCGGCGAGCGAGTCGAAGGACCGGTTCGCACCGCCAAGGCCGTTGGGCCGGGACACGGCCAGGTTCCTGACGAAGTCGCTGTTCACCGTCGTGCCGACGGTGCTCGAGCCGACGTCGACCACCGGCGGTGCGCCGACGACCGTCACCGTCTCGGTTCCGGCGATCTCGGGGAGCAGCTCGACGTTGAGGCGCAGCGTGCGGTCCGCCGCGACCTCGATCGCGGTGCGGCTATAGGGACGGTAGGTCTCCTTCTCGAACCGCAGGGTGTAGGTCCCTGGCGGCAGCTGCGGGACGCGATAGAGACCCGACGAGTCGGTGACCACCACCTGCTCGCCTTGCAACGACGGCGAGGTCGCGGTGACCACGACATCGGCCACCGGAGCGCGGGTCGACGCATCGACCACGTTGCCGGTGAGCACCGAGGTGCTGCCCTGCGCGAGCGCGGCGGGGGAAGCGACGAGGGCGCCGAGGACGAGCAGGGCCCGGAGACGGCCCGGTCCTCCGAGGCCCGGGACGCGGCGACGCAGCGTGATTCGATCCAAGTGACACCCCTCCCTGGGACTGCGTGATGCCCGGCAGAATGAGGGGTGAGGGGTTCCCGGGTCAGGATTGCGCCTGAACCAACCTCTAGTGTGGTCCGTCCGTACCAGGCGGTTCGCGGGCGCGTGACGACGCTTCGCCGGAACGTGCAGCGAGGCGGGGTGCGCGTGCCGCGAGGGACGGCAACTAGACGTCAACGACCATTGTCACAGTCATCGAGGGGGTCGTACTCAAGAGAACGACGCGCGCATGTCACTCACCTCTGCTCCGCAACTGCTGTCGGAGATTGCCGCACTTGCCGTTCGAGCCCACGACCGCGCCGAGTTCCGCTCCGGGACCCTCGCGTTGCTCCAGGGCGTCCTCCCCTTCGAGGTCGCCTTCGTCCAGAGCGGAGCGTCCACGGCGGGACCCGAGCCGATCAGCTGGGGACTCCCTCCACTCGCGGGACGGTTGCTCGCCCGTCGAGCGGACACCGTCTGGAGCGAGCTGGCGGGCATTCGCGCCGCCGCGCTCGGGATGGGCGGCGTGGTCGAGGCGACGGGCCTCGTCAGCGCCGACTCGGAGCTGGGACGGCTCCTCCGCTCCGAGCGTCCCATTCGCCACCTGTGTCTCGCCGCGCTCGAGGAGGGCCGCACCGCGCTGGTGCTGGGCCGCGTGAGCGATCCGTTCACCCGGCGGGAGCTCGAGCTCGTCCGGCTGTCGCTGCCGGTCATCGGCCTCGGAGACCGGCGGGCGAGCGAGGTGCAGGAGGCGCTCGGTGCTCGGCTCACCCCGCGCGAGCAGGAGATCTTCGATTACGTCAGCCGCGGCTACAACAACCGGGAGATCGCCTCGGCGCTGGGCACCTCGCACTTCACGGTGCGGAACCAGCTCTGCCGCCTCTTCCGCAAGGTGGGCGTGAGCGGCCGCTCCGAGCTGGTGGGGCTGGCCGCGATGGCCACCCGTCGCGCCCGCACCGCCTAGCGGCCGTCCCGTTTCCTCCGAAGCCAGCGTCCCGCAAACGAACGGGCCCCGCGCCGAGAGACACCCGGGGGGGATGTCTCCGACACGGGGCCCGTCGCCGCTCGCCGCGCCCCAAGGCCACGCGGCGAGCGGTGCCTCACCTCACTTCAGGCTCGGGTACGGCTGGTTGAAGAAGCACACGCCCGAGGCGCCGAGGTAGGTCGCGACCGGCACGGTCCAGGCCTCCTTGTGGCAGCCCTGGTCGAAGGTGCTGAAGATGCCCGAGCTGAAGGGTTGCTTGAACGGGTCGCAGTCCGCGTCGCTCTCGCAGCCGACAGCCGGCGAGAGCGCCTGCACGGTGTACGCCGCGGTGCAGGCTCCGGCGATGTAGGTCACGTCCGCCTTGAACTCCGCGTTCTGGTACGCCGCGCCGCCCAGCGACTCCATGTTCGTCACCGCGTAGGAGAGGAGGGTCGGTCCGCTCCCGTCGCTCATGGTCGTCAGGCTCGCCACGTGACAGAGGGCGTTCGAGTCCGCCTCCCGGTCGGTGAACTGGCCCGCGCCGACGAAGTTCGTCGGCAGAGGGTCCACCGGTGGATCGGGGTAGGGCATGGCGACCGAGTGTGCCCGCACCTGGCTGTTGGCCAGGGTGTCGAACACCCACACGTCACTGGTCTCGTCGGGATTGAGCGTCTCGCATCCCGCGGTCGCCGCAGCGGTGCGGGTGAAGCGGAGCACGTACCCGCCCTGGGCGGAGGGCAGCATCTGGCACTCCGGCTGGACGGCCGTGCCACAGCCGGTGACGACGAGGAGCAGGCAGAGGAGTCTGGTTCTCATTGTCGTGTCCATGGCTAGAACGTGAACCGGAGGCTGAACCGGAACTGCCGGACCGGCTGGAAGTTGGTGGGAGTGCCCCAGGCGAGGTTCGGCACCGTGGCTGTCGGGACGCCGTTGCGATTGGGGAGGACGATGCGGATGGCCGCTCCTGCGGGGGACGCGGGATCGACCGTGGGTTTGGGGAGTGAGCCGTTCCCCTGCGGGAGAGGTGGCGCGGCGCATTGCCCGACCGGGCACTGTCCGCCGAACTCGGTGGGTACGGCGCCCTGGCGTGCACCGAGGATCGCACTGACCGTGGCCGCGGTGTAGTTCTCGTCCACCGAGAGCGGCCGCTGCGAGTTGAAGATGTTGAACGCCTCGACCGACGCGCTGACCACGCTGTCCTTGCTGAGCCGGTAGTTGAAGTTCACCCGCGCATCGAGCGAGGTCACCCAGGGGAGGCGGCCGGCACTTCCGCGCTCGAGGAGGAAGGCCTGGCCGGCCCCGTAGATGGGGTGCGCGCCCAGGGCGTTGATCGGGGTCCCGGAGTTGGCGTTGAACGAGGCCCCGAGCGTCGTGCTGAACACCGGGGTGAGCACGAACTCCTTGGCCAGGTACGCCTTGATCGCGTGGGTGATGTCCCCGCTGAGCGGCCCTTCCTGGTTCAGCAGCAGCGTCCGCAGGTCGAAGGTGGAGTTGATGTTCGGATCGAGCTGCGGCGCTCCGAGGGCGTTGAGGCCCTGCGCGTTGAACAACCCGTCGTAGTTCCCGCGCAGCTGCGACCAGGTGTAGCTCACCTGTGCCAGCCAGAGGTCGGAGAAGTTCTTGCTGAACAGGACCGTGACCGCGTCGTAGGTCCGCTTGGCCTGGGGGAACGAGTCGGCGATGCCGGAGCCCGGGTTGCCGATGAAGTAGGTCTGCCCGTCGTTGTTGGACATGTCCTCCACCGTCCGGACGAGGTTCCGGTGGGTGTAGGTCACGCCGGCGCGGGCGTTGGGGAGCACCTCGTACTCGGCCCCGGCGACGATCTCGTCGTTGGAGGGCGACTTGAGGTCGGGGTCCACGTACGAGGCGTACGGCGGGCCGGTGACGCCCCATTTCCTGTTGGGCGACTGCGTGACCGCGTTGATGAGGGCAGTCCCGTCGAGGCGAGTGTTGGCGTCACACCCCTGCCGGCCGACGGTGAGCGGGTTGCAGTCGTGGACGGCCTGGAGCGTGCCCTGCGAGCTGCTCAGCGCACGGTCCGAGATGTCGAGCGGGACGTACTCGTAGTAGCGGCCGTAGTTGGCGAAGATCTTCGACCGGCCCTGCTGCGTCGGATCCCACACCACACCGACGCGTGGGCTCAGCTGGTCATTGAGGGCGATGCGGGTCTTCCCGTCCTGCCCCTCCATGGTGAGCGAGTCGTAGCGGAGACCGACGTTCAGGGTGACCTTGTCCATGATGCTCCAGCTGTCCTGGACGAAGCCCCCGATGATGGTCGACTTGGTGGCGGTGTACGGCCGTGGCTTGTCGCTGATGGTGTCGGTGTCGGTGATCTCGCCGAAGCGCCGGTAGTCGTAGACCGAACCAGCAGGCCCGCCGAGGTCCTGCCCGTCCCGGTAGACGACCCCGCCGGTGTACGACTCGTCGTGGGTGTACTTGTTGATCTGTCCGTCGAAACCCGCCTTCAGCACGTGGTGGCCGAGCGCGTTGAGCAGATAGGTCACCGTCGCGCGCGCCTGGTAGCTGTCGAAGTTCAGGTACTCGATGAGACCGCCGGGACCGCCGGTCAGGTACCGGACCACGTTGCAGCTCGCGCCGGGCGCGGTGCAGGCGGTCACCACCGACGCCGGCACCGAGGTGTCCAGCTGATAGATCGGTGTCGGCACGCCCGCGGGTGAGCGCACGTTCGGCACGCCGGCCAGGGTCGCCGGGTTGTCGATGTCGTCGAGCGTGCTTCCATCGCCGGGGAGGTACGAGTCCCTCTGGATGTGAACGCCCAGCTTCACGTCGAGGAGGAGGCGCTTGTCCATGAACGCGCTGTTGAGCTCGGCTCCGATATCCACCGCGTTGAAGCTCGACTTGGTCCAGCCCGAGTTGTACGTGCCGAGGGTCAGGAGGTTGGGGGTGAAGGGGTTGCGGTTGTTGGAGCGATTGCGCAGCGCGACGCCCCCGTCACCACCGCCGGTGGTGGGCGTGCCGGTCACCGTCAGGCTGATCCGGTGGTCCGAGCTGATGAGGTAGGTGAGCTTGCCGATGTAGTTCCAGCTCCGCTCGTCGCCGTTGCGCCGCTGGGTCGAGTTCTCGATGGGCTGGAAGGCCCCGTTGACGAGGGCGTTGAAGGAGCGGCTGTAGATGTAGCGCTGCGCCGCCCACTGCACGCCGGCGAAGAACCACAACCTGTCCTTGATGATGTAGCCGCCGATCGTCGCCCCGACGTCTCCGAAGTTGCCGAGCTCCCGCTTGCCCTGGACCACCGGGGTGGCGCCCGCGACGACGCCCGGTGCACCGCTCAGGCCGCCGGGGGTGAAGGTGCCCCACACCGAGCCGTGGAACTCGTTTCCGCCCGACTTGGTCACCGCGCTGATGGCGCCGCCGCTGGTCCTCCCGTACTCGGGCATGTAGCCGCCGCTGACCACGTTCACCTCGTCCATGAACTCCGCGGTGAGCGGCGTTCCGAGGGTGCCGAAGCCGGGGTTGTTCACCGAGATGCCGTCGATCAGGTACAGGTTCTCGGGCGACGTCGCTCCGTTGATCCCGACGCCGTAGTAGTCACCGCTTGCCTGAGGCGCGGTGGTGGCCAGCGAGTCGAAGGACCGGTTGGCTCCGGCGAGGCCACCGGGGCGGGCCACGGCCAGGTTCCGGATGAAGTCCTGGTTGATGGTGGTGCCGGTGGCGCTCGAGCCGATGTCGATGGTGGGCGGCGTGCCGACCACCGTCACCGTCTCGCTGCCGGCCGTCTCGGGAAGCAGCTCGACGTTGAGGCGGAGCGTGCGGTCCGCGGCGACGTCGATGCCCGTGCGCGTGTACGGACGGTACGTCTCCTTCTCGAACCGCAAGGTGTACGTCCCCGGTGGCAGCTGCGGGACGCGGTAGAGACCCGTGCTGTCGGTCACCACCACCTGCTCGCCCTGCAGTGATGGCGAGGTGGCGGTCACCACCACGTCCGCCACCGGAGTCTTGGTGGAGGTGTCGACCACGTTTCCGGTGAGCACCGATGTGCTGGCTTGCGCCAGCGCCACGGCCGGCACGAGCGCCAGGACCAGCGCGCACGTCCGGAACGTTCCTCTCGTTCCCAGCTCGGCTCTTTTCAAGAGCAGCCCTCCTCCCGACGAAATGAGGGGGAACTGTCGGTGTCGGAGGGCCGGGAGCGCAGGATTGCAGCTGAACCACCGCGGCTGTGGTGTCGGCGCACCACACGGCGTGAGACGGCGGTCAGCGGCCGCTGGCGCGGAGGCAGGTTGCGGCCAGCCCCACCAGCTCGGCGCGCGAGGAGACCCCCACCTTCCGGAACAGGCGGGCCAGCTGGTTTCTCACCGTGAGGGGAGAGGTCCCCAGGACCAGGGCGATCTGCCGGTTGCTGTAGCCACGCTGGAGGTACGAGAAGATCTCCTCCTCGCGGGGGCTCAGCTGGGCCCCGAGCGAGTCGGCCAGGTCCGCCGCCTGGGCGTCCGCCAGGGTGAGAACCGGGAGCGCCAGGCCCAGGAGCTCCAGCTCGGGCTGGCGGAAGCCCCGCTCCACCTCGCGCCCGAGCACCATCGCCGCGGAGTCGTCGCTCAGCCAGCCGATGCACAGGGCCGCCACCCGCCGGTCCAGCTGGAGGAGCCGGAGCAGGGGGCTCGAGGCGACCTCCGCCAGGAGCTGGAGCACGCCGTCCTCGGCCCGTCCGCGGAGCCCCCGGAGCTCGATCCACGCGGCGCGCGCGTGGCGGGTGAGCAGGCGAACCAGGCCCGGGGTCGCGCCGAGGGCGACCGGCTCCCCCAGGTGCATCGCGGGCGTGGCGACGAACCCGAAGTCGAAGGGAACCGCACGCCGCAGCGACCCCAGCGCCTCCTGCCTGAACCGGTTGCGGCCCTCGCACTCGGCGCCGGCGCGGGCGAGCTCGGAGAGCACCCGCAGGCCACGCGCTCCGGTGAGGAGGGGGATGAGCCGGAGGGGGGACGCCTCGGAATCGTCGATCAAGCGCACCCGCCCACTCTCCACGGGCCGGGGGGCGGGGCGCTTGTACCGGACGGACGCGCTGGGACGATCAGGCCGCGCGCGTGTCGTGCCCGGGGCGGGGAGCGGCCATCCCTGCCAGGCGGCGCGCCAGGTGGGTCAGCGGCTCGGGCCGCGCGCGGTAGACGGTCCACCGTCCCCGCTTCTCGGACTCGACCACGCCCGCCTCCTTGAGGATGCGGAGGTGGTGCGAGACCAGCGCGTGGCCGATGCCCACCAGCAGCTCCAGGTCGCACAGGCACAGCCCGCGCTCGCCGGCCCGGAGCGGCCCGGTGCGTGGTCCTTCCCAGCCGAGCAGCAGCTCCAGCATCCGGAGACGCGTGGGCTCGGCCACCGCCTTCAGCGAAGGCAACAGGTCTTCGGCGCCCATGTCCTCCTCCGCCTCGCCCCGCCCTCGGGGCGCGTCACTTCAGCCCCGGGAATGGCTGGGTGAAGAAGCAGATGCCGATGTCCGGGTCTCCGGTGAGGTAGTCCACGGCCCAGGCCTCCTTGGTGCAGGCCACGGCGAAGTCGGGGTTGATGCCCGAGGGCGGTCGTCCGGCGGCGGGGTCTCCGAACGGGTTGCAGTCCTCGTCGCTGAGACAGGTGCCGCCGGTCTGGGTCGGGGTGAGCGCCTGCGCCTGGTAGGTCCCGGTGCAGCTGCCGAGGGTCACCTCCACCGTCGCCTCGAACTCCGCCCCCTGGTAACGCGCGCCGCTCAGAAAACGCATGTCATGCGCGTGGTAGGCGAGCGTGGGCTGGCCGATGCCGAGAGGATCGACGTCGGTCTCCATCTCGGTGACGTCGGGGATGGTGCAGATCCCGTCCACCGGCTCCTCGCTCAGCGTTCCCTTCCCCAGCACGGGCAGGTTCGGATTTCCCCCCTCGGGCGGCCAGGGGATGAGGTCCGACTTCATGTAGATGGCGCGATCGCTGTAGCCGTCCAGCCGCCAGTTGTCCCCGAAGATGGGCGGAAGGATCGCCTCGCAGCCCGCCGGCGGCGTTCCCTGCAGGGTGAGCTTCATCGTGTAGCCGCCGAGACTCGGGCGCTGGATGAGACACGGAGCGGGGGCCGCGCTCTGGCATCCGGCGAGCGATGCCAGGACGGCGGCGAGCACCACGGGTCGAAGCGGATGCATGGTCGGTCCTTGGTAGGTCGAGAGAGGACGCATCAGAAGGAGAGCCGCGCGCCGAAGCGGATGGTCCGCACCGGCTGGTAGTAGAGCGGACGGCCCCAGTTGGGATTCACGCCGGCGCCGATCGGCTGCTGGCTCGGATCCGGAAGGGAGACGAACCCCGGCGCTCCGTTGGCGTAGAAGGGCTTGGGCAGATTCCCGTTGCCCGGCGCGCAGGTGGTCGGATCGGCGGTGGTGCAGACTCCGCCGAACTGCTTGGGCACCGTGCCCTGGGTCGCGTTGATGACCGGTCCGACCGTGTCGAAGGTGTAGTTGTTGTCGACGGCGGTGGGTCGCTGCGAGTTGAAGAGGTTGAACGCCTCGACGCTGACGGTGACGACGCTGTCCTTGCTCACGCGGTAGTTCACGCCCAGCCGCGCATCCAGCGAGGTCACCCAGGGCATCCGGCCACCGCTTCCCCGCTGGAGGACGTACGCCTCGCCCGGGCCGTAGAGGACCTGCGCGCCGAGATAGTTGATGGGCGCGCCCGAGTTGGCGTTGAACGAGGCCCCGAGCGTCAGGCTCAGCACCGGCAGGATCACGAACTCCTTCGCCACGTACAGCTTGACGGTGTGCGTGATGTCCGCCGCGAGCGGCCCGTCCTGGTTGAGCAGCAGCGACTTGAGGTCGTAGGTGGAGTTGAGGTTCGGGTCGAGCTGGTTGGTCTCGGGGCGATACAGGCCGTCGTAGTTTCCGCGGAGCTGGGTCCAGGTGTAGCTGGCCTGGGCGAGCCACAGGTCCGAGAACGACTTCACGAAGCTGACCGTGACTGCGTGGTAGGTGCGCTTCGCCTTCGGGAAGGTGTCCGCGATGCCCTCGCCCGGGTTCCCGATGAAGTACGTGTTCGCCTCGTCGTTGGACATGTCCTCCACCGTCCGGACGAGGTTGCGGTACGTGTAGTTGAGCCCGAGGCGGCCGCTGGGCAGCACCTCGTATTCGGCGCCGGCGACGAGCTCGTCGTTGGTGGGGGATTTCAGATCTGGATCGACCGGGACCTGGTCGGCCGCGGTGACCCGCCAGTACTGGCTGGGGCGGGCGGCGCTGGTGCGGCGGGTGTGCGCGTTGCAGTAGTCGAGCCCGTTCGCGAGCGGATTGCAGTCGAAGTCGTGCCAGCCCAGCAGACCCGAGGCGACGGTGAGCTCGCGGTCCGCGATGTCGAGGGGGATCTGCTCGTAGTACCGCCCGTAGTTCGCGTAGATCTTCGAGCGGCCGGCCTGGGTGGGATCCCAGATGATGCCGATCCGCGGCGACCACTGGTCCTTGAGCGAGATGCGCACCACGCCGTCGGCGCCGGCGAGCGTCATCGCATCGTAGCGAAGCCCCAGGTTCAGCGTGACCTTGTCCAGGATGCTCCAGCTGTCCTGGATGAACCCGCCGACGATGACCGACTTCGACTTCGCGTTGTTCAGGTCCAGGAAGACCGGCTGGTCCGGCCCCGCGAGGTATCCGAAGTTGCGCGCGTCGAACACCGCGAAGGGCTGGGTTCCCGCGGTGGGCCCCGGGACCGTGCTCTCCGGCTGCTCGCTGTACGCGTTCTTTCCGGAGTACGCCTTGATGTGCTCGTAGTAGCCGATGTTCGCGTCGACGCCCGCCTTCAGCACGTGGTGTCCGAGCGCGTTGACCAGGAAGGTGAGAACGCCTCTCGCCTGGTAGGAGTCGAGCACCAGCCGCTCGATGAACCCCGGCCCGCCGGTGAAATAGCCCAGCACCCCGCATCGCGTGGCCGCGTCCGCGCCGCTGCACACCTGCCGGACCGATTCCGGGACCTGGTCCACCTCGGCAATGTTGCGGAGGATGCTCGGGTGCAGCGCGTAGCCGGGAGTTCCGGCGAGGGTGCCGGCCTGTCCGGTGTTCAGCCCACTGCCGTCACCGGGAAGCCCCTCGTCGAGCTGGTGGTGCCAGCCGATGCGCACGTCGAGCAGCAGCCGCTTGTCGAGGAATGCGCTGTTGAGCTCGCCCACCACGTTGTACGAGCTGTCGTTGGTCGAGATGTTCCCGAGACCGTTGAAGGTCGCGCCGCCGTACACCACCGCCGCGTTGAGGCCGTTCCGGGCCTGCAGTCCTCCGGGCAGCCGGGTGGGGAACGACGCCCCGCCTCCGCCGGTGGTCGGCGTGCCGGTCACCGACAGGCTCAGACGGTGGTCGGAGCTGACGAGGAAGGTCAGCTTGCCGATGAAGTTGAGCGACTTCTCGTCGCTGAACCTGCGCTGTGCGCTGTCGGAGATGGGGGAGTAGACCACCTGGCCGGTGGCCGGGTCGGTGACGAGGTTCCCGCTGCCGTCCACCTGCGCGGAGTTGAAGGTGCGAGTCCAGGAGTAGCGCTGGAACGAGGGCTGGATGCCGGCGAAGAACCAGAGCTTGTCCTTGAGGATGTAGCCGCCCAGCGTCGCCCCGAAGTCGCCGATGTTGTAGAGGTCGTTGGTCACCGAGACGACGCCGGTGCTGCCGGTGGCGTTGCTCGCCGCGGCGCTGCCCGCGAGCGCCCCGGGGGTGAAGTTCCCCCAGACGGAGCCGTGGAACTCGTTGCCGCCGGACTTGGTGACCGCGCTCAGCGCGCCGCCCATCGTCCGCCCGTACTCCGGCATGTAGCCGCCGGTGATGACGTTCACCTCGTCGATGAACTCGATGGTGAGGGGGCTGCCGTTGACCCCGTAGGCGGTGTCGTTCACCGCCAGGCCGTCGATGAGGTAGCTGTTCTCCGGGCTCTGTGAGCCGCTGATGCTCACTCCGAAGACGTCGTTCCCCGCCTGGGGCACCGTCGCCGCCAGCGAATCGAAGGACCTGTTCGCGCCGCCGATGCCGTTGGGCCGGGAGACCGCGAGGTTCCGGACGAAGTCCTGGTTGATGACGCCCCCGGTGGTGCTCGAGCCCACGTCGATGGTGGGCGCGGCGCCGACGACCGTGACCGTGGCCTCGCCGGCCGTCTCGGGGAGCAGCTCGACGTTGAGGCGCAGCGTCCGGTCCGCAGCGACGTCCACTCCGGCCCGGGTGAAGGGACGGTAGGTCTCCTTCTCGAAGCGGAGGGTGTACGTGCCGGGTGGCAGCTGGGGGACGCGGTACAGCCCGGTGCCGTCGGTCACCACCACCTGCTCGCCCTGGAGCGAGGGAGAGGTTGCGGTGACCACCACGTCGGCCACCGGCGCGTGGGTGGCCGCGTCCACCACGTTCCCGGTGAGCACCGAGGTGGCCCCGGTCTGGGCGCGCGCGACCGTCGAGAGCAAGAGCAGCAAGAGGACGAGGCGCCGCCACTGGAACCTCGGCGCCAGAGACTCGACCGTTCGGTGCAAGAGACCCCTCCTCGGTTCAGCGGACGAGGAGGAGGGTCGCAGCGTGCCCGGCGATCGTCTGGATGGCGTTCGCCCCACGCACTGCGTGGTGCGAGCGTCCCCGCCGCGAGTGGCGGCGTGGTTCGGATGAACTCCTCCGGAGCGGCTAGAGGCTCACCGGGACCGAGGAGATGCCCCAGATGTCGTGCGCGTACTGGTGGATGCTCCGGTCGGAGCTGAAGCGGCCCACCCGCGCGACGTTGAGCAGCGCCTTCGCCGCCCAGGCCTCGGGATCTCCGGCGTAGGCCCGCGCCACCTCGAGCTGCGCGTCGGCGTAGGCGCGGAAGTCGGCGAGGACCAGGTAGCGGTCCTCGGTGAGCAGCGCGTCCACCAGCGGGTGGAACAGGTCCGGATCCTCGGGAGAGAAGAAGCCGGAGCGGACCAGGTCCAGCACCGCCTTCAGCTCGGGATCGCGCGCCACGACGTCCCGCGGGTGGTAGCCGGCGCGGACCGTCTCCGCGACCTGCTCGGCGGTGAGCCCGAAGAGGAAGAAGTTCTCCGCCCCCACCGCGTCGCGGATCTCGATGTTGGCCCCGTCCAGCGTCCCCACGGTGAGCGCGCCGTTGAGCGCGAACTTCATGTTCCCCGTGCCGGACGCCTCCTTGCCCGCGGTGGAGATCTGCTCCGAGACGTCCGCGGCGGGGATGATCCGCTCGGCGAGGCTCACCCGGTAGTTGGGGAGGAACACCACCTGGATCCCGGTGCGGCCGGAGTCGGCGTTCACCACCTCGGCGATTCCGTTGATGAGCCGGATGATGAGCTTGGCGAGCACGTAGCCCGGTGCGGCCTTGGCTCCGAAGAGGAACACCCGGGGATGGACGACGGCGGCGGGGTTTTCGCGCGCGCGGATCCACAGCGCGACGATGTGCAGCGCGTTCAGCAGCTGGCGCTTGTACTCGTGCAGCCGCTTCACCTGGACGTCGAAGATCGCGGAGGGGTCCAGGTTCAGCCAGAGCGTGTCGCGGACGTGGTCCACCAGCTGCTGCTTGTTGGCCTGCTTCACCGCCCGGAACTCCTGGAGGAAGCCGGAGTCCCCCACCAGCGGCTCGAGCCGGTGGAGCTGCTCCAGATCCCGGACCCACCCCTCACCGATCCGCGAGGTGATCAGCGTGGAGAGCCGCGGATTGCAGAGGAGGAGCCAGCGCCGGGGCGTGACCCCGTTGGTCTTGTTGTTGAAGCGCTCGGGGAAGAAGGTCGCGAAGTCGTGGAGGACGTCGCGCTTCAGGAGCTCGGTGTGCAGCTCGGCCACGCCGTTCACGCTGTGGCTCCCCACCACCGCGAGGTGCGCCATCCGCACCTTCTTCTCCGGGCCCTCCTCGATCAGCGACATTCGCCGCAGCCGCTCGGCGTCGAAGGGATACCGGATCTGCACCTGGCGCAGGAAGCGCTGGTTGATCTCGTAGATGATCTCGAGATGCCGGGGGAGCAATCGCTCGAACAGGCTCACCGGCCACATCTCCAGCGCCTCGGCGAGCAGGGTGTGGTTGGTGTACCCGAACGTCGCGACGGTCACCTCCCACGCCTCGTCCCAGGGCACGTGCTTCTCGTCGACCATCAGCCGCATCAGCTCGGCGATGGCCACCGCCGGATGCGTGTCGTTGAGCTGGATGGCGACCCGGTCGGAGAAGGCGCGGAAGTCCTCGTGGCGCCGCAGGTACCGCCGCACGATGTCCGCCAGGCTGCAGGCGACGAAGAAGTACTCCTGCCGGAGCCGCAGCTCCTTGCCGGCCTGGTTCTGGTCGTTGGGGTAGAGGACCTTGCTGATGACCTCGGACTCGTTCTTCTCCACGACGCTGCGCTCGTAGTCGCCGTCGTTGAAGAGGCGGAAGTCGAACTCCTCCGAGGCCCGGGCCTGCCAGAGCCGCAGCGTGTTCACCGTCGTCACGCCGTAGCCGGCCACCGGCATGTCGTAGGGAATGCCGAGCACCGTCCTGCCGCCCACCCAGCGGGAGGCGGGCGTGCCGTTGCGCCCGGACCCGCGCTCCACCGTTCCGTAGAAGCGCACCGGCACCGTCTTTTCCGGCCGGACGATCTCCCAGGGGTTGCCGAACTTGAGCCACTCGTCGGCGCGCTCCACCTGGTGCCCGCCGATGATGTCCTGGCGGAAGATGCCGAACTCGTAGCGGATGCCGTAGCCCATCCCCGGGTAGCCGTGGGTGGCCATGGAGTCGAGGAAGCAGGCCGCGAGCCGACCGAGGCCGCCGTTGCCCAGCCCCGCGTCGGGCTCGAGGTCGATCAGCGCGTCGAGGTCCACGCCCGCGCCGCTCAACCCCTCCCGCGCCGCGTCCAGCAGCCCGGTCGCGATGAGGTTGTTCCCCAGCGTCCGGCCGAGGAGGTACTCGGCGGAGAGGTAGTAGGCGCGCTTCGGGTCGAGCGTGCGGTACGCCTGCTTCGTCGCCACCCAGCGCTCGGCGAGGCGATCCCGCACCGCCATGGCGACCGCCTGGAACCTGTCCCAGGGGGTGGCCCGGTCCGGGCCCTGCCCCCGGGTGTACTGGACGTGGGCCAGGAACGAGCGCTGCAGCGCGTGCGGGTCCCTGCGGAGGTGAGGAACCTCCGGGGCCGAGGAGGGGGTCTCGGGAACGAGTCGGACCGGGCTGTCGCTCATCGTCGGCCGGCAACTCTACTCCGAGGCGAGCGTCAGCGAATGCCGTGCGAGTCGAGCCACCGGTAGACGTCGTCCCACACTGCCGGGCCGAGCGCGTGGCCCAGGGTCGGGTAGGTCAGCACGTCGAACGGATGGCTCGCCTGCAACTCGGCGTGAACGGCGAGGCAGGCCCGGGTCGGGATGCTGTCGTCGACCAGTCCGTAGAGCCAGAGCGTCGGGACGGAGGTCCGGTCGAGGACCGGGCGGGGGTCGAACCCCTCCGGGCCGGAGTAGCTCAGGAGCGCGTCCTCGGCCGCCTCGAGGGACAGGTGGTCCACCTCCACCAGGTCGCTGTAGGCGATCTCCCGCCCGACCGAGACCGTGGGACCCGAGAGGATGACGGCCCACGAGACGTGCGAGGTGAGGCTTGCCGCGACCGGGATGATCCACCCCGCCTGACTGCCCCCCACGAGCCCCACCCGGGACCGGTCCACCTCCGGGCGTGCCGCGAGGAGCTCGATCGCCGCGGCAGCGTCGGACGCCAGCAGGGGAATCATCTCCAGGCTGTTCCGGGTCCCGACCGGGCTGTACACGCCACTCGACTCCCCCACGCCTCGCTTGTCGTAGCGGAGCACGGCCACCCCCCGGGCGACGAGGAGGCGAGACAGGAAGAGGAGGTCGCTCCGGCGGACCGTCCCCGAGCCGTGGACCAGCACCGCGGCGGGGAAGGGCCCCGTCCCCGGGGGCAGGTCGATCGCGTAGGCCAGGTCCGCGGTGCCGCTCCGGAAGGTCGGCACCTCCTGCGGGGCGTCGCCCGGGCCACCGCCCGCCGGGGCGGTGTGGCACGCGGCCAGGGCGACCAGCCCGCAGAACAGTCCTGCCCGGGCCGGCGTCCGTCGTGCCCTCGCGCTCATGGCTGACCTGCCACGATGTACACCTTGCCCCGATCTCCGCCGTTCCGTGCGGCGGAGAGAACGTCGTCCGCCCTGCCGTCCCCGTTCACGTCGGCTTGGCTGGCTGGAGCGCCGCAAGTTGCCGTGAGGTCCTTTCCCCTCGGATGTGGGACCTAAGTCGCATGGGGAGGGCGTCGCGGGAGGACTCCCGCACTCGGTAGAGTCGCGCCCTTCGCCGGTCCCTGCCCACCGGCTCCTGCACCCGAGGTCTGGCCATGCGTGAAGCGCGCGATCGGTCCGTGGATGACCCGGCCGAGGCCCCGGTGGAGGGCTCGCCGCCCGCTGCGGCCGGCGTCAGCCGCCGAGACCTTCTCCGGCTCGGCTTCCGCGGCGCAGGTGGGCTCACCCTCGCGGGCCTGGTCGACGTTCCGGCGGCACGGGCGGCGACCGGGTCGATGAAGCTCTCCGAGGTCAACGAGTTCACGACCTCGTGCAACTTCTGCTCCTGCGGCTGCGGCATGGTGGCCACCGTCCGCGACGGGAAGCTCATCACCATGGAGGGCGACGTCGACCACATCGTGAGCCGCGGCTCGCTGTGCGTCAAAGGCATCTCCATGTTCGCGACGCACGCCTCACCGAAGCGCCTGACGACCCCGCTGTACCGGGCGCCGGGCAGCGACCGGTGGGAGGAGCTGAGCTGGAAGGACGCGGCCGAGCGGGTCGCCCGCAAGATCAAGAAGGTTCGCGACGAGACCTGGATCGCGACGGAGAAGGTCGGCGGCGCGGAGGTCCCGGTCAACCGGACGGACTCGATGGCCTTCCTGGGGGGTGCCCAGAACACCAACGAGGAGTGCTACCTCTTCCAGAAGGCGGCGCGCCTCCTCGGGATGCCCTACGTCGAGCACCAGGCTCGACTTTGACACAGCCCCACGGTCCCCGGTCTGGGGGCAGCGTTCGGTCGGGGGGCGATGACGAACCACTGGGTCGACATGCAGCACGCCCGGACGATCCTGGTCGAGGGCAGCAACGTCGCCGAGAACCACCCGATGGCCTTCAAGTGGATCCGCGTTGCCCAGGAGCACGGGGCGAAGATCATCCACGTCGACCCCCGGTACACCCGGACGTCCGCGACGGCCGACATGTATGCCCGCATCCGTCCGGGCACCGACGCCGCGCTGCTGAACACGATGATCAACCACATCCTCGTCCACAAGCTCTACGACGAGGACTTCGTCACCACCCACACCAACGCGCTCTTCCTCGGCGACGTGGAGTTCGGCTTCAAGGACGGCCTCTTCTCCGGGTTCGACGAGAAGAAGCACGCCTACGACACGAAGACCTGGGGCTATCAGCTCGACCCCAAGGGCCAGCCGCGGCGCGCGAAGACCCTGGATGATCCTCACTGCATCTTCACGCGGCTGAAGACCTTCGTCTCGCGCTACACGCTGGAGATGGGGGAGCGAATCACCGGCATCCCCGCGGCGCAGATCCGCGAGATCGCCGAGACGATGGCGAAGAACCGTCCGGGGACCATCCTCTACGCGCTCGGCATGACCCAGCACACCACCGGCGTGCAGGGGATCCGTGGCTTCACCATCCTGCAGCTGCTGCTCGGCAACCTGGGCAAGCCGGGCAGCGGGGTGAACGCGCTGCGGGGCGAGCCGAACGTGCAGGGTGCCTGCGACATGGGGGTGCTCAACAACTACCTGCCGGGCTACATGGACTATCCGTCCGCCACCGAGCCCACGCTCGAGGCCTGGACGAGGAAGAACGGCACCGGGGACCGCCGCTTCCTCGTCAACATGCTGAAGGCCTTCTTCGGAGACGCGGCCACTCCCGAGAACGACTTCGGCTACGCCTGGCTGCCGAAGAAGGCCGCCGGGAAGAACTACGGCACGCTGTCGATCTTCGAGGACGCGCTGGCGGGCAAGATGAAGCTGGTGTGGATGATCGGGCAGAACCCTGCGGTCACCACGCCGAATCTCAAGATGACCTTCGACGGGCTGGACAAGCTCGAGACGCTGGTCCTCCAGGAGATCTGGGAGACGGAGACCGCGGCCTTCTGGAAGCGCCCCGGTGTGGACCCGAAGTCCATCCAGACCGAGGTCTTCCTGCTGCCGGCCGCCTTCTTCATGGAGAAGAACGGGACCATCACCAATTCGGGCGGCCTCATCCAGTGGCGCCACGCCGCGGTCAAGCCTCCCGGGAAGGCGCTTCCCGACGGCGAGGTCGTCGACTACCTGTTCCGGCGGGTGCGCGACCTGGTCCACGAGTCGAGAGCCCCCAGGGACGACATCCTCAAGAAGGCGTCCTGGACCTACCTCTCGGCGGAGGACGTGCTGAAGGAGATGAACGGGTTCGCCCTGCGCGACCAACCGGACTCGAAGCTGAAGGCCGGCGATCTCGTGACCAAGGTCGGGGACCTCAAGGCGGACGGGTCGACCTCCTCCGGCGCGTGGCTCTACGCGGGTGTCTTCGCGGGCGGGGTCAACCACTCCAAGCGTCGCGACTCGAAGACCGATCCCGGAGGGCTCGGGATCTATCCGCTCTTCGCCTGGACCTGGCCGAACAACATGCGCGTCCTCTACAACCGCGCGTCCTGCGACCGGCACGGGAAGCCGTATCCGGATGCAAAGCCGATCGTCTGGTGGGACGGGAAGGCCGGGCGCTGGACCGGATACGACTTGCCCGACGTGCCCAAGCTGACCGACGGGCCCGACACGCCGAACGGACAGCGCGCCTTCCACATGAACGCCGAGGGAGTGGGGCGGCTCTTCGCCGCGGTGTACGAGGACCCGGACCACTCCGTCGACAGCAAGGACAGGGACAGCCCGGTTCCGCGCGACGTGGGCTACGTGCCCAAGGATGGCCCGCTGCCGGAGATGTACGAGCCGGTCGAGAGCCCGGTCGAGAACGTCCTGCACCCCGGCGTCGCGCACAACCCCACGCTCAAGTACCCGCGCGTCCCGTCCCACCAGCCCATCGGGAAGGTCGCCGACTACCCCTACGTGCTGATGACCTCCACCGTCGCCGAGCACTGGTGCGCGGGCTCGACGACCCGGAACATCGCCTGGCTGAACGAGCTCGTTCCCGAGCCGATGGTCGAGCTGCCGGAGAGCCTCGGGAAGAAGCTCTCGGTCAAGAGCGGTGACTGGGTGAAGGTCTCCTCGGCCCGCGGCGAGCTCACCGTGAAGGCCGTGGTCACCCCCCGCATGAAGCCCATCCAGTCCAACGGGCGCGAGGTGACCGTCGTCTGGATGCCCTACAACTGGGGCTTCCAGGGGCTGTCCACGGGCCCCAGCGTGAATCACCTCACCATCGACGCGACGGACCCCGGGGCCGGGACGCAGGAGACCAAGGCCTGTCTGGTGAACGTGGTGAAGGTGCGCGACGGCGTCCCCGCGTCGAACGCGCCCCGAGGGAGGGTGTGATGTCCGAGCCAGCCTCGTCGAGCTCGATCAAGAGCACGCTGATCGACATCACGAACTGCATCGGCTGCCACGCGTGTCAGGTCGCCTGCAAGCAGTGGAACGACAAGGACGGAGAGCAGACCGAGCTGCTGCCAGAGCTGGGCTTCCAGAATCCCGCGGTGCTCAGCGCGAAGACCTTCACCCTGATCTCCTTCCACGAGTTCGCCGACGAGACGGCTCCGGGAGGGCTCCGCAACTCCTTCGTGATGAGGCGGTGCCTGCACTGCCTCTCGCCGGCGTGCGTCTCCGCCTGTCCGACCACGGCCCTGTTCAGGCAGGAAGACGGCCCGGTGGTCTACAACGCCGACAAGTGCATCGGCTGCCGCTACTGCATGCTGGCCTGCCCGTGGGATGTGCCCACCGCCGACTGGAACTCGCTCAAGCCCGAGATCCAGAAGTGCACCCACTGCGCCGACCGGACGGGCCAGCCTGCCCCGAAATCCCGCAACGGCTTCCCGCTGACGGTCCTCGAGACGCAGGCCTCCAAGGAGAAGACGGCGGTTCCGGCCTGCGTGAAGGCGTGCCCGGCCGACGCGCTGGTCTACGGTGACCGGGAGGAGATGCTGACCGAGGCCCGGCGCCGCATGGCCAACCGCCCGGGCAGGTACGTGGACCGGATCTACGGGGAGAAGGAAGCCGGTGGCACGAGCGTCCTCTACCTCTCCGCGGTGCCGTTCGCGAAGCTCGGCTTCCCCGAGATCGGCGAGAAGGCGTTCCCGGCATACTCGAAGGCGGCCCTCACCGCCGTCCCGCCGGCGGTCGTGGCTCTCGGTGCCACGCTGGCGATGGTCTACTCCTACTTCCGCAAGCGGGTCGCCGCGGTGGCCACCGCCGGCCACGCCGCGGACCACCACCCGGAGTTCGAGCGCCTCCCGAACAAGTTCCTGACCCCGGTGACCTGGCTGCTGCTGCTGGTGATGGCGGTCTGCGGCCTGTCGATGGTGGCCCGGTTCGTGCTCGGCCTCGGCGGCAGCACGCACCTCTCGGATACCTTCCCCTGGGGGCTGTGGATCGTCTTCGACCTGGTGTGGATCGCGGTCGCGGCGGGCGCCTTCGCGATGGCCGGCATCATCTACGTCTTCCAGCGGAAGGACCTGTACGCGCTGGGGCGCACCGCGGTGCTGATGGGGCTCCTCAGCTACTCCTTCGTCACCGTCACGCTGATCGCCGACCTCGGTCTCCCCTGGCACTTCTACCAGCTCGGGCTCCAGTCTCCGGATCACTCGGCGATGTTCGAGGTCTCGTGGTGCGTGGGTCTCTACGTCACCATCCTGGCCCTCGAGTTCGTGCCCGTGCCGCTGGAGCACTTCGGGCTGACCCGGGCACTGGCCGCGTGGCGTCGCTGGTCGGGCGCGTACGTCGCGCTGGCGATGACGCTGTTCGTCTACATGCTCTCGCGCAACCCGCTCTACGCGGCCATCACCGCGGTCATCTTCGGCGTGGTGGCGTGGGTGTTCCGGGAGAGGGATGAGCCGATCCTCCTCGCCATCGCCGCGGTGACGCTCTCCACGATGCACCAGAGCTCGCTCGGCTCGCTGTATCTCCTGATGCCGAACATGCTCGCCGCGCAGTGGTGGTCGCCGGTGATGCCCATCGCCTTCTTCCTCTCCTCCATCGTGGCCGGGACCGCGCTGGTGGTCGTGATCGCGATGTGGATCGGCCGTGCCTGGGACCGCCCCTTCCCGCAGCGGCAGCTGGCGGCGGTGGGTCAGGTCACGTTCTGGGCGCTCCTCGTCTACCTCGCGTTCCGGTTCGGTGACCTCGCGCTCCGCGGGCAGCTCGCGGGCGCGTTCTCCGGTCGGCTGGGGCCGGCCTTCGCGGCGGAGATCGTGCTCGGAGGAGTCGTCCCGCTGGTCCTGCTCTCCAGCGCCACGCTCCGCGCCCGGCCCGGGGTCCTGCTGCTCGCCTCGGCCCTCGCCGTGCTGGGCGTGGTCTACAACCGCATCAACGTCGTCATCTTCGCCATGGACCTCCGCGGGCGCATGCCCTGGGTCGCGGCGGAGCGGTACGCCCCGTCGTTCGTGGAGTGGGCCGTCTCCATCGGGCTCATCGCCGCCACCGTCTTCCTCTTCGGCCTCGGCGCGCGCTGGGTTCCGGTGCTCCCCAAGCGAGAGGCGGGCCAGGGACATTGACCGGTCCTCTCCCCGAGGGCTGGCTCGAGGACCATCCGTACCTCCGGCCCATCGCCGGCCTCTGCGCGCGCGTCGACCACGCCGTCTCCGGGAGCGGGCTCGCCGAGGTCGCGCCGCCGGCCCTGGAGGGCTACCGCGACGACTTCGAGGCCGGGATCCCGCTGCTCTCCAGCGCGAACGCGCCGGTGGACCTCGCGCCCGCGGTGGTTCCGCTCGAGGGCATCCTCCGGACCCTCCAGGCGGAGCCTCTCCCCGAGGCGATCTCGGGCGAGGTGTCCGCGCTGGCGGCGGAGCTCACCCGGAACCCCGCGCTCTCGAGACAGGTCGTCCCCTTGCTCCTCGGAGACGACTCGTTCGAGGCGCCGTCGCCTGGCCTGCTGCGCTTCCTCGGGTGGACGGCGCTGGCCCGCGCGCTGCGCCCGGTGGTGGAGGCCCTGGCCGCCTGGCGCGACGACGAGCGCTGGCAGCGCCGCTACTGCCCGGGCTGCGGCGCGGGCCCGGCGATGGGGCAGATCGCCGGGACGGATCCGGCGCGCCACCGCCTGCTGTGCTGCGGCCGGTGTCGCAGCCGCTGGCGCTGGCGCAGGACGCAGTGCCCCTTCTGCGAGAACGACTCGCACCGGCTCGCGGGCATCAAGGTCGAGGGAGAGCCCGACCTCCGGATCGACCACTGCACCGAGTGCCGCGGCTACCTCAAGACCTACGTCGGTCAGGGGAAGGAGTCGCTCCTGCTCGCCGACTGGACCTCGCTCCACCTCGACCTGCTCGCCCACGAGCGCGGGCTGGAGCGGAAGGCGACCTCGCTCTACGACCTGGGCTCGCTCGTGGAGAGCTGACCGGGACGGGGGGCTCAGCGACCGGGCGGGGTCACCGTCGCCAGCGACGGCGCATCGAGGCTCGCGGCGACGGGCACCACGGCGGCGCGGAAACGCGCGAGCAAGGTCGCCGGCACCGGCTCGCTGCGGGGGAACTTCTGGTTCAGCGGATTCACGAACGCGCCGTTGCGCTTCATCGCGAAGTGGAGATGCGGGCCGGTGGTGCGCCCGGTGTTCCCCGAGTAGCCGATGACCTGCTTCTGCGCCACCCGTGAGCCGCCGCGGACGCCGGCCCCGTACGAGGACAGGTGCAGGTAGCAGGTCTCGAAGCCGTTGCGGTGGCGGACGCAGACGGTGTTCCCGCCCGCGCCGGTGTTTCCCGCGACCGTCACCGTGCCGTCGGCCACCGACCACACCGGCGTGCCGACGGCCGCCGCGTAGTCCACGCCCTGGTGCGCCTTCAAGTACTCGAGCACCGGGTGGAAGCGCATCCCGAAGCGGCTGGTGACGTGAGCGAACTTCAGCGGTGACTTGAGGAAGGCCTTGCGGGCGCTGGTACCGTCCTCCTGGAAGTAGGACCACTCGCCGTCGGGCAGCTGCCAGCGGAAAACGCGCTTCGTGCCCACCGCGTCGCCCCTGTACTCGGCGGCGAGCACCTCGCCGTAGCGCAGGAGCCGTCCCTTGCTCAGGACCTTCTCCACCAGGCAGCGGACGCGGTCGCCCTTGCGGACGTCCACGTAGAAGTCGATGTCCCAGGCGAACACGTCCGCCAGGGCCATGGCGATGGTGGGGTCCTCCTTCGCGGTGACCGCGGCGTCGTAGAGGGAGCTCCCGACCTCGAGCTCGACCCGGGAGACCTGGGTCTCCACCTCCACCTCGCGCTTGCGGGCGACGTACTTCTCGCCGTCGCGGCGAACCTGCCACTCGTCCACCGGGCTCTGCCGGTAGTCGAAGTGGTCCAGCTCGCCGTCGCGGAAGACGAGGCGCAGCTGGTCACCGATGCGGGACCTCCTGAAGTCGAACACGCCCTGGAGCGCACCGACGACCCGGTCGGTCTGACCTGCGTCGAGACCGGCGGCGCGCAGCGCGGTGGCGAGCACCTGGTTCCGCTCGACGCGGCGATTCAGGATCCGGGTCTGGTGGGTGGACGGCGCAGCGGTGAGCAGCGCGGCGACGAGGGCCGGGGCGAGGACGGGCATCGGAGGGAGCGGGATCAGCCTACCAGTCTCCGGCGGCACGCCAAGGCGACATCCGCACACCCCCGGGGAAGCGCGCGCGGGGACCGGGCAGGCTCGCGGCGACGGAGGAGTCTCGCGCCACCGCGCTCGGCGAATCTTGCGCCGGGGCCTCCCGGAACAGTTCCCCCCTGATCGGGATTCGATCTCAAGAGAGGAGAGAGCTTGGGAGGCCCGGCGGTTAGAGTGGGCAGGTGCGGCTGACCCCAGGAACGCGTCTCGGACCCTACGAGGTGCTGGCGGTGCTCGGCTCCGGCGGCATGTCGGAGGTCTACCGCGCCCGGGACAGCCGCCTGCAGCGCGAGGTGGCCATCAAGGTGGTGGGAGAGGCCCTCGCCGGCGACGCGGGCATCCTCGGCCGCCTGGAGCAGGAGGCCCGGCTCGCGGGTGGGCTGAACCACCCCAACATCGTCGCCGTCCACGACGTCGGCGTCCACGAGGGGTCGCCGTACGTCGTCACCGAGCTGCTCCAGGGCGAGTCCCTGAGGGAGCGGCTGTCGCACGGCCCGGTCTCGGTGGGCCAGGCCCTGGACTGGACGGGGCAGATCGCCCACGCGCTGTCCGCCGCCCACGCCCACGGCATCGTCCACCGCGACCTCAAGCCGGAGAACGTCTTCCTCACCCGCCTGGGTCAGGTGAAGCTGCTCGACTTCGGCATCGCGAAGTCCACCCCTCGGGTGACGGAGGCCCGTGGGCTCCTCGACCCCACCGTGAGCCCGGGCGGGTCGGCGACCCGGACCGGCTCGGTGCTGGGAACGCCGGGCTACATGTCCCCCGAGCAGGTCCGCGGGGAGGCGCTGGAGCCGAGGAGCGACATCTTCGCCCTGGGGATCCTCCTCCACGAGCTCCTCTCGGGTCAGCGCACCTTCCGGGCCGGGTCGATCGTCGAGAGCGGCTACTCCATCCTGCACGACGACCCCCCGCCGCTGCCGCCTTCGGTCCCCGCGGGGGTGGCGCAGGTGGTCCAGCGCTGCCTGGCCAAGGACCCCGAGCAGCGCTTCCAGTCCGCGCGGGACGTGGCCTTCGCGCTCGAGGCTCTCCGGGGCACCGGCTCGTCCACGCCCGCCGAGGCGTTCCCGCCGCTGGGGGCCCGCCGCCGCCGGGTGCTGAGCCTGCTGGGCTGGCTCGCGCCGGCGCTGCTGCTCGCCCTCGGGGCCTACGTCGCCGGGCGGCTGAACCGGAGCACGTCGCCACAGCCCCGCATCCAGCAGCTGACCTTCCACCGGGGCACGGTCTACGCGGCCCGCTTCGCCTCGGACGGGAAGGCGGTCCACTTCAGCGCCGCCTGGAACGACGCGATCCCGGAGCTGTTCACCACCGGGGCCGACTCGCGTGTCTTCCGCGGCCTCGGGGTGGGCAAGGCCCATCTCCTCTCGGTGTCGAGCGGGGGAGAGCTCGCGGTGCTCCTGAACCCGAGCTTTCCCTTCGCCTTCGGGCTCAAGGGGACGCTCGCGGTCGTGCGCGAGCTGGGGGGCACTCCGCGCGAGCTCGCCACCGACGTCTTCTACGCCGACTGGGCGCCGGACGGAAAAACGCTGGCCGTGGTCCGGGGCGGGACCGAGGGGACCACGCTCGAGTATCCGCTCGGAACCGTCCTCTACCGCTCGACCGGGTTCGTCAGCGACCCGCGCTTCTCACCGTCGGGAGACCGGATCGCCTTCCTGGACCATCCGCGGCCCGGCGACAGCGGCGGCATGGTGATGGTGGTGGGCAAGGACGGGCACGCCGAGACCTGGAGCCAGCCATTCGACGATGCCTTCGGCGTCGCCTGGGCCCCGGCGGGAGACGAGGTGATGGTCGGCGCCGCGCTGCCCCGAGAGCTGGCGGCGATCTGGGCCACCCGGAAGGGCCGGCCGCTGCGGCTCGTCTACCGCGGGACCGGCAACCTCCTCATCGACGACGTCGCCCGCGACGGACGGATGCTCGCCCGGAAGCGAGACTGGGGTCAGGAGCTGGTCGTGGTGCCGCCGGAGGGGGCGCCGCAGTCCATCGAGTGGCTCGACTGGGCGAGCATCGCCGGCCTCTCGGACGACGGGAAGAAGGTCCTCTCCTTCGAGTCCGGCGTGGGCGCGTCCCCGAACATCCTCGTCGTGCTCCGCAACCTCGATCAACCCGCTCCCATCCAGCTGGGCGTGGGTCGCGGGCTGGCGCTGTCGGCGGACGGCAGCCGCGCGCTCGTGAGCCGGACCGACGAGCGGACGGACCGTATCCGGCTGCTGCCCACCGGAGCCGGCGAGGCGCAGGACTTCACCGTGGCCGGGCTCGAGCGCGCGTACACGGCGAGCTTCTTCGCGGACGGGAAGCGGGTGGCGCTGTTCGGGAAGAGGCGCGACGAGGGCAGCAGGATCTTCGAGCTCGAGCTGGGGCGCAGCGAGCTCCGTCCGATCTCGCCGGAGATCAACCCCGGGTACAGCGTCGCCGTGTCTCCCGACCAGCGCTGGGTGGTCGCCGTGGAGGGCGATGGAACCCCGACGCTCTTCCCGGTGGACGGCGGAGCGCCCCAGCCGATCCGCGAGCTCGGGCCCAGGTACCAGACCATCGGGTGGCTCAAGGACGGGACCTTGCTCGTCTTCGAGCGGAACGCCCTGCCCGCGGCAGTCCTGCGCTTCGATCTGCACACCCGGGCGGTGACCCCGTACCGCACCCTCGCGCCGCCCGACGTGGCCGGCGTGCCCCGGCTCACCAAGGTGATGGTGACGCCCGACGGGAAGACCTTCGCCTTCCACTTCCGGCGCCGGACCGACGTCCTCTACCTGCTGGACCCGCTCCAGGAGTGACGGCGGGGGCTCACCACCCCATCGGACCGCCGCCTCCGCCTCCGCCTCCGCCGCCGCCACCGCCACCGCCACCGCCTGGAATCGGCGCGGGTTGCATGACGCCCCCGTCGGGGAGGACCTGCTGCTGGCCGCCGCTCGGCCGGACGGCGGTGTCACCGCCGCACCCGGTCGCCACCAGGGCACCACCGCCGACCACGAGGACACGGAACAGACGACGCAGGACCATGACGCGCTCCCTTGGCCTCCGCCGGAGGCCACTCCCTCTGGGACACGGCCACCCCTCGCGCGTTGCGGCGGACACCGCTCGCTGCCGGGCCGCTCTGTCGGGCGCAGGGCCGTGGCACGCTCGACCTCGATGACGTCCCTGCGCGCGCTCCTGTCCAGCCTCTGGCGAAGGCGTGGCTTCCTCGGCCTCACCGTCGCGGTCCTGGGACTGGGCCTCGGAGCGGCGCTGACCGTGCTGGACATCGCCGACGCGCTCTTCTGGCGACCGCTCCCGTATGCCAGCGCCGAGCGACTGGTGTTCGCCTGGCAGGCCGACACCCGGGGGACCCGCATCACCGTGACCGGCGCGGACTTCCTGTCCTGGGCCGCGGGGGCCGAGCCGTTCACCGACATGGCGGCGGTGAGCGCGCGCGGCTTCAACCTCGCCAGCGACGGCGAGCCCGAGAGGGTGGAGGGCGCGCTGGTCTCGGCCGACTTCTTCCACGTCCTCGGGGGAAGGACGCTGCTCGGCCGGGTCATCGACCCCGGTCCGCCCGGCCCCCGGGTGGCGGTGCTGTCGGAGTCGCTCTGGCGGCGGAGGTTCGGCGCCGATCCCGGCGTCCTCGGGCGCACGCTGTCGCTCGACGGAGAGCCGGTGCAGGTCATCGGCGTGGTACCTGCCGCGTTCCGCTTCCCGCTGACCGCGCAGCTCTGGGTCTCGGCGCGCACCCGCGTGCCCGAGCACCCCACGTACCCCATCGACCCCGAGAACGATCGCGCGCGGCACTTCCTCACCGTCGTCGCGCGGCTCCGTCCCGGCTGGTCGGTGAGCAGCGCCGGGGCCGTGCTCTCCACGCTCCAGGGAAGGCTGGCCGGGGAGTTCCCGGACGACGCAGGCGACGTCCGGAGCGCCGTCGTCACCCCGTTCCGCGAGGAGCTGTTCGGCGCGGCCCGCCCCCAGGTCGCGGTGCTCCTCGCCGTCGCCGCGCTCCTGGCCTGCGTGGCGTGGGTGAACGCCGCGCACCTCTTCCTCATCCGGCGGACCCGGCGGACGCACGAGCTCGCGGTCCGTCAGGCGCTGGGAGCGAGCCGCCGCTCGCTCTGGGTCCTGTTCCTGAAGGAGGCGGCGCTCATCGCCGGTGCAGCCGGGGCGCTCGCGCTGCTGCTCGCGACCTGGGCCGCACCGTTGCTGGTCGCCGCGAGCCCGCGCGCCACCGGCCTTCCCCTCCCCGAGGTCTCGGCGCGGATCGTCGGCCTCGGGGTGCTGCTCGCGCTCGCCTCCGCGCTCTCGATGGCCCTCCTCGCCGGGCTCCAGCCGGTGCACACCACCGAACAGATCCAGGAGGGCGGTCGGACCGGCACCGAGGGTCGCGGCGCGCGGCGGCTCCGGACGACATTCCTCGGCTTCGAGGTGGGGCTGTCGCTGCTGCTGCTGCTGGGGATGGGGCTCCTCCTCCGCAGCTACCGCGCGGTGCAGTCGGTGGACCCGGGGTTCCGGAGCAGCAGGGTGCTCGCGGTGGATCTGCCCCTGGCCCGCCTGCGGCATCCCACGCCGGATGCGCAGGCGCGCTTCGCGATGGACGTGCTCCGCGGCCTGGGCACCCAGGGAGAGGTCGAGGCGGCGGGGTTCGTCTCGCGGCTGCCGCTCTCGCCGTCCAACACCGTCGGCGACCTCGCGCTGCCCGGGCAGGAGGACGCCGCGTTTCCCTGCGACCTGCGGCTGGCCAGCCCCGGGTACTTCGAGGCGCTCGGAATTCCCCTCCGGAGCGGGCGCCCGTTCGTCGCCCGCGACGTCGAGGGAGGCCCACCGGTGGCGATCATCAACGAGCTCGCCGCCCGCCGTGCCTTCGGCGGGCGAGGCGCGCTCGGGCAGCGCATCCTCATCTGGGGCGAGAAGGTCCCGAGCGAGGTGGTGGGGGTGGTGGGCAACGTCCGGCACACCGGACTCGACGCCGAGCCGCGGGCCGAGGCCTGGCGGCCGATCGGCTCGGTCGGCTGGTCCAACCTCTCGCTGGTGGTGCGGGGCAAGGTTCCGCCCGAGGCGCTGGTCGCTCCGGTGAGGGCGGCGATCCACGCCGTCGACGCCCAGCAGCCGCTGGTCCACCCCGAGCCGATGCAGGAGCGGGCCGAGGCCTCGCTCGCCGTCCGCCGGTTCACCCTGGAGGTGCTCTCCGCCGGAGCGGCGGTGGCGCTCCTCCTGGCGCTGGCCGGCATCTACGGCGTCACGGCCTACGGCGTCGCGCAGCGCACCCGCGAGCTGGGCGTCCGCCTGGCGCTGGGAGCGACGCCGCGCGGCCTGGTGAAGATGGTGACGGCCGAGACGGTCGGGGTGGTGGGCGCCGGGTGCGTGGCGGGGCTCGTCGCCGGGGCGCTGCTCAGTCGCGTGCTCGCCGGACTCCTCTTCGGCGTCTCGCGGATCGACCCGCTGACCTTCCTCGGGTGGCCCGCTGTTCTCACCGCAGTTGCAGCTGGCGCGGCGTGGATCGCCGCTCGCCGGGCCTCGTCGGTGGACCCCGCGGACGCGCTCCGCCACGAGTAGCCCCTCGCACCGGGCGTCCGTGGCGCCTGGATTCGTGCAGGGTCACGGTGCGCGCCGTGCAGGTTCGGGAGGAGGGTCGGCCCGTCAGCTGTCGTCTCGAGGACGCCACGGTCGCGCGGCAGCCGGCCGCTCGATTGGCGAGCGGAGGGTCCCTGCGCAGCTTGGGCCGCGGAGGGGCAGCGATCCGCACGTTCGCGCATTCCATGCGTCCGGTGGTGGTGGCCGTCGCGCTCGGCGCGCTCGGCTGCAGCGACGCCGTGTCGTGGATCGGCTTCCACGGCGACGCCATCCGGAGCGGGTGGAACCACAGGGAGACGACGCTCCGCCCCGATCTGATCCGCGACGGCGTCTTCGGCAAGCGCTGGGACTCGCCTCAGTTCGACGCCTTCAAGGGCAGTCCCGGTCGCGCCTACGCGAGCCCGCTCTACGTGGAAGGGGTGAAGGTGACCGGAGGACCGTACGCGGGCCGGGCGCTCGACGCGGTCTTCGTCGCGACCAGCAACGCCGACGTCTACGCCGTGAACGCGCTGGCGGACGGGGACGCTCGGGCCGGAGCGGTGATCTGGAAGCGGCACCTCGGCGACCCGGGGGACTCCATCGACGAGCTCCGCGTCGGCGTGCTCGGCACCCCGGTGGTGGATCTCAAGGCCCAGCCGCCGCGCCTCTACGTCGCGGCCGACGTGCAGGCGCCCGCGTCGGAGGGCGGGACTGCCTGGCGTGTCTTCGCGCTCGACCTTCGCGACGGAAGCGTGCTCGCCGGGTGGCCCGTTCTCCTGAACGCGTCCACGGTCGTTCCGGTGAACCAGAACGGTCCGGCCGCCTTCCTCGAGCCCGGTCGGCTGTCGCAGCGTGGGGGTCTGGTCACCAGCCCCGACGGTCGGCTGGTCTACGTGCCCTTCGGCGGCTACTACGGCGGCAGCGTCGGCTGGCTGCTGGCGATCGACACGGTGAACCCCCGGGTGGCCAGCTCCTTCTCCTCCAGCCCCGAGATGCTGGGACGGGCGAACGGTGGCATCTGGGCCTCGGGCGGACCCTCGGTCGACTCGGAGGGAAACGTCTGGGCGGTGACCGGCAACAGTCCGCCCAATCTCCTGGAGCGGACCTGGGGCGTGTCCGTGCTGCGCTGGGCCCCCGGCCTTCCGCTGCGCCTGACCGGCACCTACACCCCCTGGAATCACTGCCAGCTGGACACGGGTGACATCGACCTCTGCGGCAGCGGCGTGTCACTGCTCCCGGACGTCCGCGGCACCAGCACGCCGCGGATGGCGGTCGTCGGCGGCAAGCAGGGAAACGTCTACCTCATCGACCGGGACCACCTTCCGGGGTCGCTCGACTCCCGGCCGGCGTGCAACTACCGCTCGCCCACCGACTCGCCGCCGGACGGCTCCCTCTGGGACCCCGCCGCGTCTCGTCCCTACTACCACGGCGGCAGTCCCGGGCCGCTCAACGTCTTCGGCCCCTACAGCGAGGACGACGGCTGGGCGCTGAAGGCGAAGGCGCGCTCCACCCCAGCGGTCTTCCAGGCGGACGACGGCACCGTGTACGTGGTGGTCACCGGCTCGAGCAAGGCACCGGACCTCGTCACGCCCATCGCGCCGTCGCTGGCACGGCTGCGCGTGGTGACGCCGGCGCCCGGCCGGCCGGCGTACCTCGAGATCGAGGCCTACGAGCCGACGCTGATCTTCCAGAGTCCGGGCACGCCGGTGATCAGCAGCAACGGTGGCAAGGACGCCATCGCCTGGATCGTCGAGCCCAACGTGAGCCGCCTCGACAGCCTCGTGACCGCGCCGGCGGCGACGCTCCACGCGGTGGACGTCATGAAGATGAAGGCGCTCTGGCGCAGCAAGCCGGGAGATCTCTTCCCGGGCGCGAAGTACTACCATCCGGTCGTCGCCCGGGGGCAGGTCATCGTCGCCACCGACCGCGTGTCGGGCTTCGGGGTCTCTCCGCCGCCGCTGTGAGCCTCGCTACGGCTCGTCGCCGCGCACCCGCGCGGTGAGCGCCAGGCCGGTGGGCGTCGTGGCCAGGCCACCCTCGCCGGTCTCGCGGAGCTCGGGCGGGAGCATGCGGCCCACCGAGGCCATCGCTCCCACGACCTCGTCCGGCGGGATGAAGGACTCCAGCTGCGCCAGGGCGAGCTGGGCGGCGCACACCGCGTGCACGCTGAAGAAGGCGTTCCTGCTCACGCAGGGCACCTCGACGAAGCCTCCCACCGGGTCGCAGACCAGGCCGATGCTGTTGGCCAGGGCGAGCGTGGCCGCGTGGACGCAGGCCCGGGCATTGCCTCCGAGCAGCTCGGTCACCGCGGCCGCGGCCATCGCCGCGCTCGAGCCGATCTCCGCCTGGCAGCCCCCGGCGCTTCCGGAGATGTGCATCCTCCGCGAGATGGCCTGACCGATGCCCGCGGCGAGCACCAGGGGCATCACCAGCGCCTCGTCGCCGATTCCGAGGTGGTCCGCCACCCCGAGAAGGGCTCCGGGGACCGTCCCCGCCGAGCCCGCGGTGGGAGCGGCGACGATGCGCCGCATGCGGGCGTTCTCCTCGTTCACCGCCATCGCGTACGCCTGGACCCGGCGGATGAGCGGGGCGTTCAGCGCGTCGGGCGCGGACCACAGCCCCTTCGCGTTCCAGCCCACCATCCCGGTGAGCGACTTCTCGCTCGAGGCGAGCCCGGCAGTGACCGAGGCGCGCATCAGCCCGAGCCGCTCGCGCATCGTGCGACGGATGGCCTCGGGATCGGCGCCGGTCTCGGCGCAGTCGTGGGCGAGCACCCACTCCGAGGCCCTTCCCGGGACCGCCTCCAGCTCGCGCAAGGTGAAGCCTGCCATCGTCGTCCTCAGCTCTCGTCCATCACCGGGGGGAGCATCCGCACCCAGTTCATGCCCTTGATGCGGGCGATCCAGGCCAGCGCCTCGTCCGACAGCCGCGCGTCCAGCTCGAGGCACATCAGGGCCTCGCCCCCGCGCCGGTCCCGGTTGCTGGAGAGCGCCGCGATGTTGACTCGATCGTCCGCCACCACCCGGGTCACGGTGGCGATGGCGCCGTAGAAGTCGTCGTGGCCGACCAGCAGGGTGTGGCGTGCGCCCCCGAAGCGGACCGGGACGCCGTCGATCTCGACGATCTCCACCGCACCGCCGCCGAGGCTCGAGCCGAGCACCGTCGTCTCCCGGCCTCCGCCCTCCAGCGCGATCAGGACCGAGTTGGGATGCACGTTGCCGAGGTCCGCCTCCGACCAGCTCACCGCCAGCCCGGCCCGCTCCGCCTCGGCGTGCGCATCCGGGAGCCGCGTGTCGTCCGGTCGCATGCCGAGGAGGCCGGCGACGAGGGCCCGGTCCGTCCCGTGGCCCCGGCCCGTCTTGGCGAAGCTGCCGTGGAGGGTGATGGCCGCGCGCTCCGGCGTCTGCTGGAAGATGCCCCGGGCGAGCAGGCCGATCCGGCATGCGCCGGCGGTGTGGCTGCTGCTGGGCCCGATCATCACCGGGCCGATCATGTCGAGGATGGACATCCGAGGGTGGCTGCCCCGGTTCTGCCAGAGAGGGGCCTGCCGGCGCCAGGCCTCGGCCGCCCGGGGGGCGGAGGGAAGGCCCGGGCGGTCAGGCCGAGGCCTTCGACGAGCCTGCTCGCTGGAACTCCTCCACCACGTCGGCGACGGTCACCCGCCGGTCGATCGGGCCCACGCGCTCCTCGAGACGCTCCGCGCGGAGGAGGTCCCGCACCGACGCACGGGCGCCCACCAGGCGGACCGTGGTCCCGGCCGCGCCCAGCATCTCCTGGAGGCCGGACAGCATGCGCGCGCCGGCGACGTCCACGCCGGGGGAGGACGACAGGTCGAGCACCAGCAGCCCCAGGGGAACGGGCGCCACCCGGAGGTGCTCCCGGATCGCCGCCCGGACGTGCTCGACGTTGAAGTAGAGGAGCGCGGCCTCGACGCGGACGATGAGCGCACCGGGCACGGGCTCGTTGTCCGGATTCCGCTCCAGGTCGGAGAAGGTCCGGGTGCCGGGGATGCGGCCGAGGAACGCCACGTGGGGATGTGACGCCCTCCGGAGGAGGAAGAGCAGCGAGATGATCACCGCCAGCATCACCCCCTTCAGGATGCCGAAGAGGAGCACCGCGGCGAGCGCGGTCATCGAGACCGCGAACTCGGAACGGCTCACCGCCCAGAGGTGGCGGAGCTCACCGACGTCGATCAGCCCCTTGACCGCCACCAGCACGATGGCCGCCAGGACCACGCTGGGGAGGTTGGCGAGCATGCCGGTGAGGAACATCAGGCACACGCCGATGGCCAGCGAGGCGAAGACCAGCGACAGCGGCGTCCGCGCACCGGCCCGGTCGTTCACGCTCGACTGCGAGAGCCCTCCGGCCACGGGGTAAGACTGGAAGAGTGCGGCCGCGAGGTTCGCCGCGCCGAGGCCGAGCAGCTCCTGGCGAGGGTCGACCTCCTGGCGATGCTCCGCGGCCAGGGCCCGGGCCGCCGAGACGCTCTCCACGTAGGAGAGGAGGAGACAGGCGAAGGCGAGGGGGATGAGCCCGTCCACCTCCCGGGGGCTGAGCGCGGGCGGCTCGAACCGGGGGAGGCCGCGAGGGAGCGCGCCCACCACCTGGAACCCGAGCGCGCCGAGCGAGGTGAAGGTGAGCAGGACGATGGAGAGCACCACCACCCCGAGCGCCACCGGCTTCCCGGGAAGGAATCGCTCGCCGAGCAGCAGCAGCACGATGGCGGCCACCCCGAAGCCGAGGACCGCCAGGCGGGTCGACGGCAGCTGGCCGACGAGGACGCCCAGCCGATCGAAGAAGCCTTCGCCACCGCCCTTCACACCGAAGAGCTTGGGGAGCTGCGTGGTGGCGATGGTGAGCGCGGCACCGGCCTTGAACCCGAGGAGAATGGTCTCGCTGATGAAGTTGACGAGCGAGCTCAATCGCAGGGCCCAGGCGATGACGCACATCCCGGCGGTGACGAGGGCGGCGAGCGCGGCCACCGCCGCCTGGTGCCCGGGGTTGTTCGCGACCATCTCGGCGACGGTCACGCCCACCAGGAGCGAGATCGCCGAGGTCGGCCCGATGGCCAGCTGCCGCGACGAGCCGAACGGCGCGTAGGCCAACCCGCCCACGAGGTAGCCGTAGACCCCGTACTGGGGCGGGAGCCCGGCGAGCGAGGCATAGGCGAGCGAGACGGGGATGCCGTACGCGGCCAGCGTCACCCCGGCCACGGCGTCGCGGGGGAGCCAGCCGGCCTGGTACGCCGGGAGCCAGCGGGCCGGTGGAAAGACGGCCCGCCAGCCGCGGGCGGGAGGGTCGCCCAGCATCGCGGTGGCAGGTCGCGTATCCGTGCTCATGGGCACGGACTTGGCCACAGCCGGGCGCTCCGGGGAAGGCCCTCGGTCACTCGGCGCGCAGCGCGACGCCCGGGTCGATGCGCGCGGCACGGACCGCGGGGAGCGCCGCCGCCAAAAGGCTTGCTTGAAAGACCACCATGGCCGCCGCGCCGAGCGCGAGGGGGTCCCCGGCGTCGATGCCGTAGAGCAGCCCCCGCATCAACCGACCCGCTCCCACGCCGCCGGCGAGGCCCAGGAGCACTCCGCAGCCGGTCAGCAGCGCCGACTCGCCGAGGACCAGGCCGAGCACCCGGCGGTCCGGGGCGCCGAGCGCCTTGCGCAGGCCGAGCTCCGGCACCCGCCGGCTGACGCCGTAGGCGATGAGCCCGTAGACGCCGGTGGCCGAGAGCAGGAGCGCCAGCAGCGCGAAGGAGCCGAGCACGCCGAGCTCGAAGCGGCGCGGGTCCAGGGAGCGCTGCACGACCTCGGACAGCATCCGTACCCGAGTGACGGGGAGCAGCGGATCCACGGCGCGCACCCGGTCTCGCACGGCGTGCTCCAGCTCGGTGGGGACGGGCCCCGAGCCGCGGACCACCAGCTCGCCCCAGCGGTGCCAGGGGTTGCTGTTCTGCGCATAGGGCACGTAGACCGTCGGCTCCTGCGGCCGGTCGAGGCCGAGGTGCTTCACGTCTCCCACCACGCCGACGATGGTCATCCAGGCGTCGGAGGGCTCGCGGGCGAAGCGGATCCGCTCGCCGATCGGATCCACCCCCGGCAGCTCGGCCCGGACGAGGGCCTCGTTCACCACCACGGTGCGGGGAGCGCCGGCGCGGTCGCGGTCCTCGAGGAGCCGGCCCCGGAGCAGGGGGATGTGCATCGCGGCGAAGTAGCCCGGGCTGACCACGCGCGCCCCGGCGGACGGCTCCGAGCCCTCCGGCGGCGGCGGTCGCCGGGCGACGAGGATGTCGTGCTGGAGGTTGGAGCCGGTGAGCGGGAGCTCGCTGACGAACCCGGCGGTCTCCACGCCCGGAACCGACCGGACGCCGTCGAGGAAAGAGTCCCAGAAGCGCGCCTGTGCTGGCACCCGGGAGTAGCGAGATTCGGGGAGGTCGATGCGGAGCACCAGGGCATGGCCGGGATCGAAGCCGAGCTTCACCGCGTGGAGCTCGAGCAGGCTCCGTCCGAGGAGCGCCGAGCAGGCCAGGAGCGTCGTCGCCAGACCGACCTGGGAGACCACCAGGACGCGCCGGAGCCGGGGGTGAACCGCGCCCATCCGGACGGAGCGGAGCGCGCCGGCAAGGTCCACCTTCGCACTCCGGACCGCGGGAATCGCTCCGAAGAGCAGGCCGGTGACCAGGGCCACGGCGAGGGCGAACGCTCCGACGCGGACGTCGATGGCGACCTCGCTCGCCCGGGGGAGCGTGTCGGAAGCGAGGCCGAGCACGGCGGGGACGGCGACGGCGGCGAGCAGGAGTCCCACGGCGGAACCGACGAGCGCGAGCAGGAGGCTCTCGGCGAGCAGCTGTCGGATCAGCCGTGAGCGCTCCCCGCCCAGCGCTGCCCTCACCGTGAGCTCCGGCAGGCGGGCCATGCCCCGGGCGAGGAGGAGATTGGCGAAGTTGGTGCACGCGAGCAGGAGCAGGAGCGACACCGCGCCGAAGAGGAGGAGCAGGGGCTCGCGGACGGAGCCGGTCATCCGGGTCCGGAGCGGTTCCAGAGGAAAGGCGCGCCCCCGGTTCGCCGCCGGATAGAGCTCGGCCAGTCGCTTGCCCGCGGCGTCAACCTCGGCCTGGGCGCGCGCGAGCGAGCTGCCGGCGCGGATCCGGGCGACGGTGGTCATGAAGTGAGCGACCCGCGCCTCGGCGGCCTCGGGGTAGCCCGCGCGCATGGGCACGAAGATCTGCGCGTCGGACAGCGGGAGCGCGAAGCGCGCGGGAAGGATGCCCACCACCTGGAAGGGCTTGCCGCTGAGGGTGAGAGTCCGTCCGAGGAGCGCGGTTCCTCCGTGCCGGCGCGCCAGCGCGTCCGAGACCACCACCACCGGCTCGGCTCCGGCGCGGTCGTCGTCGAGGGTCAGCAGGCGTCCGGCAGCCGGCGGCACGGAGAAGGTCCGGAGCAGATCGCCGCTCACCAGGGCCGCGGGAATCTGCACCGCGGTGTCACCCTCGAGGACGTCCGCCGGCCAGGGCGCGAAGGCGCCGATCGCCTCGAAGCCCGCCACCTGGGTCCTGAAATCCTCGACGTCGGGGTACGACTGCCCGGAGCTGAAGGCGACCAGCGAGGACGGACGGGGGTAGGGGAGGGGCCGGAGGAGCACTCCGTCCACGAGGGCAAACAGGGTGACGCTCGCGCCCACGCCCACCGCGAGCGAGGCGACGACGAAGGCGCTGAAGAAGCGCGCATGACGCAGCGAGCGGAACGCCGTCCGCAGGTCCTCGAGGAGTCCGCTCATGTCGGGACGGCAGGCAGCATCCGTGCCAGGAACGCTGCGGGCTTCCTCGTCCGGGGTGTGCGGTTCCCGGGAAAGGGCATCCCACGGTCGGACAGCAGCGTCGACCGTCTCAGCCTTCCTCGACGTGCGCTACGGCGTGTCGGCCTTGCCCGCTCCGGCCTTGAGCCGCTGGTACTCCTCCCAGTGGCGGCGTGCCTCGTCGAGGAGGCGGCGGATCTCCTTCTCCTCCGCGGTCGCGAGGGCCGTGCCCCCGCGCTGGGGAGTCGTGGCGGGAGCGGAGGTGGCCTTGCCCTCGACGATGCGCAGCTCGCGCGGCTCTGCCTCGCCGTCCCAGGAGAGGAGGAGCACCAGATCTCCGCGGTGGCGCTGGAAGAGCGGCGCCAGGAGCCGGAGGGTGAAGGTCGCCTGCGGATCCTCCTGGACCACCAGGCTCTCCGCCTCCAGGCCCTCGGCCACCGCCCGGAACACCAGGCGGGAGGCGCCGAAGGTGACCTCGGCGCCATCGCGAGAGGACAGCCGGAGACCGGGCAGGTTTGCGTCCTCCACCGCCTGGGCCAGCGCCCCTGGGGTCACGGTGAGGCGGAGGACCACGACCTCCGCCGAGGAGAGTGTGGGCGACGGGCTCATGGCGGAGACCGAGCGGGCTGGTCGGATGATCGCGACGTCAATTCGCGGACGAGGTCAAGGAGCGAGGAGGGAGCGGGGCTCGGGTCCCGTGACCGACGAGCGACGCCGAGATCGGCCGCGAAGGCAAGCGAGGGCCGACCAACCCACTCGGTTTCCGCCATCAGAGCTCCACCTTCTTCTCGGTCTGGTTCTGACCGTCGAAACGCAGGCACACACCCTTGCCCTCGACCTTGGTGACGAGGTTGCAGGGCCGGCGCCAGATGGTCTGGAGGTTCCGGAGCGTCTCGCGCGCGTAGTCCGGCTTGAGGTCCTGGCCGTCGTGCTTGTGGGCCAGGAGCAGCTCGCCCCGGTTCTCGAAGTTGCCGTCCACCACCTCGATGATCGGCTGGCCGAAGTTGGTGAGCTGGCTGAGGAGCTTGTTCTTCACCTTGCGGAACTCGCGGTCGAGGATCTCCCAGCTGTTCCGCTTCTCGTTGAAGCCGTAGACGAACAGCTTCTGCTCCATCGCGAACTCGGGAGTGAGGAAGGTGTCGATGAAGGTGACGTCGTTGTAGTGCTTGCGGACCTCGAAGATCTTCTCCCGCCCCAGGCCCAGGTTCTTGTCCCAGGCGCGGCGGGCCTTCAGGTCGTCACACTCGTCCCATTCCTTGCCGAACCGCCCCTTGTTCCACCGCTCCTCGATGTCCCGGTACAGCTCGATGCCGAGCTTGTAGGGGTTCAGCGCGCCGGGGCGAGTGCCCAGGGTGCCGGAGTGGTGGTCCGCGTAGTCGATGATCTCGTCCGCGGTCAGCGCCTTCCGGGTCATGATCGTGGAGTGCCAGTAGCTGGCCCACCCCTCGTTCATGATCTTCGTCTGGCCCTGCGGCGCGAAGTAGTAGGCCTCCTCGCGGAGGATGGCCAGCACGTCGAACTCCCACGCCTCGAGGGGCGCGTGCTCCAGGAGGAAGAGCAGCACGTCGCGCTGCGCCCGCTCGGGGAAGTGCTTCTTCTTCGCCTTCTCGTCCTCGACCTTCTTCCGCTGCGACTCGAGGAACTCGAGGGGGTTCACGTAGCCGCGCATGTACTCGCGGTCCACCCGGAAGCCCTCCACCCGCTCGTTGCTCTTCTCCTCGTGCTCGGCCCGCTTCGGATCGGGGGAGCGGCGGATGTACGGCGAGTGGTAGTCGATGAGGTTCTCGAGCGAGAGGGCCCGGTCGATGAAGTCCTCGACCTTCTCGATGCCCACCTTGTCCACCCACCTCCGGACGCGGGTGGCGTGGTTCGCCATCTCGTCCATCATCCGGCGGTTGGTGTGCTGGAAGTAGAAGTTGTTCTTGAAGAAGTCGCAGTGCCCGTAGACGTGGGCCATGACCAGCTTCTGGTCCACCTCGGCGTTCGACTCGAGCAGGTACGCGTAGCAAGGGTCGTTGTTGATGACGAGCTCGTAGATCTTGCTGAGCCCGTACTCGTAGCCCTTGCTGAGCTGCTCGTACTCCATGCCCCAGCGCCAGTGCGGGTAGCGGTTGGGGAAGCCGCCGTAGGAGGCGACCATGTTCAGCTCGTCGTAGCCGAGCAGCTCGAAGACGGTCTCGAAGAAATCGAGCCCGAACGCTCGTGCGTACCCCTCGATCTCGTCCTTGAGCTGTGCCAGGCGGGGCGTGAGGCTCTTCGGCATCAGCGCCCCTTCCCGAGGAAGTCGCGGATGGACTGGTAGATGGCGTCCTTGTCGGCGATCTCCGAGAGGGCCACGTTCTCCGCGTCACCCACCGTCTCGCGCAGATCCTTGATGAACTGCCCCGAGCCGTAGGGGCTCTCCACCTGCCCGTAGGCGAACTGGTTCACCGCCGGGAGGATGTCTCCCCGGAGCATCTCGATGCAGTGACGCGTGTCGTCGGCGCTCCAGTTGTCGCCGTCGCTGAAGTGGAAGGGGTAGATGTTCCAGCTGCCCGGGGGGTAGTCGGCGCGGATGATGTCCCGGCAGAGCTTGTAGGCCGAGCTGATCATCGTGCCGCCGGACTCGCGGGTGTGGAAGAAGGTCTCCCGATCCACCTCGCGGGCCACTGCATCGTGGATGATGTAGCGGCACTCCAGGCCCTTGTACTGGTGCCGGAGCCAGGTATCGAGCCAGAAGCTCTCGATGCGGACGATCTCCTTCTGCTCGTCCCCCATCGAGCCGGACACGTCCATCATGTAGACGATGACCGCGTTGGTCTCGGGCAGGTTCTGCATGCGGTAGCTGCGGTAGCGCCGGTCCTCGCGGGTGGGGATGATGACCGGGCGCGCCGGGTCGTAGGTGCCGAGCGCGATCTGCCGCCGCAGCGCCTGCTTGAAGGTGCGCTTGAAGTGGCGGAGCGACTCGGGACCGGTGGTGTTGACCCCGGTGTACTTGATCTTCTGCGCGACCACCTGCTCCTTGCCCCGCCGTTCGATGTTGGGGAGCTGGAGCTCCTCGCCGAGGATGGACGCGAGCTCCTCGAGGCTGACGTCCACCTCGAGGGCGTGGTCGCCCTCGCCCTGTCCCGCCTTGTGTCCGTCCCCGGGCTGGACCGAGCCGGGGCTGAGCTGCTGCCCGACGTCGCCCTCGCCCTGGCCAACGCCGCCTTGCTCCTTGTGGCCGTACTTGAAGTGGGGAATGTCGATGAAGGGGATGGGGATGGAGATGGTGTCCTTCCCCCGCTTCCCCAGCATCTCCCCCTTCTGCACGTAGCGGCGGAGATTGGCTTTGATCTTCCCGCGGACGATCTGCTTGAAGCGCGAGTGATCCTGATGGATCTTCAGCGACACTTCTACTCCTTGGCGTCCCCGCGCGCGAAGATGCTGGCCACGAAGTTGAGGACGTCGGTGGAGCAGATCTCGCAGTACCCGGAGTTCTTCATCAGGCGGTCCTTGACGAGATCGATCTTCTCCTGCGTCTCCTTGTCGACGACGCTCGAGACCAGATTCTTCAACTTGATGCTGTCCTTCTGGTCCTCGAAGAGCTTGAGCTCCAGCGCCTTGTGGAGCCGCTCGTTGGTCCGGTAGTTGAAGGTCTTGCCGTCCACGGCGAGCGCGCCGATGTAGTTCATGATCTCGCGGCGGAAGTCGTCCTTGCGGCTCTCGGGGATGTCGATCTTCTCCTCGATGCTCCGCATCAGCCGCTCGTCGGGCTCCTCGTAGAGGCCGGTGTACTTGTTCCGGACCTTCTCCTTCTGGGTGTAGGCCTTGATGTTGTCGATGTAGTTGCCGCAGAGCTTGCCGATCGCGTCCTCGTCGGCGCTGATGGCGCGCTGGACCTCGTTCTTGACGATGTCCTCGTACTCCTGCTTCACGGTGGTGAGCAGCTCACGGAAGCGCTTCCGCGTCTCGTCCGACGAGATGAGGCTGTGTCCCTTGAGCCCGGCCTCGAGCTCGTTGAGCACCATGAACGGGTTGATGCAGCCTTCGCCCTTGTCGCTCACCAGGGCGTTGCTGATCTTGTCCTGGATGTAGCGGGGGCTGATGCCCTCCAGGCCCTCGCGTGAGGACTCCTTGCGGAGCTCCTTGATGTTGTCCTCGGTGAAGTTGGGGAGCGTCTTGCCGTTGTAGAGCTTCAGCTTCTGGAGGAGGGTGAGGTTGTGCTTCTTCGGCTCCTCGAGCCGGGTGAGCACCGCCCACATGGCGGCCATCTCCAGGGTGTGGGGGGCGATGTGCTTGCCCTTGATGGCGCGGGCGTTGAAGTCCTTCTCGTAGATCTTCTGCTCCTCGGCGAGCTTGGTGATGTACGGGATGTCGATCTTGACGGTGCGATCCCGCAGCGCCTCCATGAACTCGTTGTTCTCGAGCTTCTTGTACTCGGGCTCGTTGGTGTGCCCGATGATGACCTCGTCGATGTCGGTCTGGGGGAACTTCTTGGGCTTGATCTTGTGCTCCTGGGAGGCGCCCAGGAGGTCGTAGAGGAAGGCGACGTCGAGCTTCAGCACCTCGACGAACTCGATGATGCCGCGGTTGGCGATGTTGAACTCGCCGTCGAAGTTGAAGGCCCGGGGGTCGGAGTCGCTGCCGTACTCGGCGATCTTCCGGTAGTTGATGTCGCCGGTGAGCTCGGTGGAGTCCTGGTTCTTCTCGTCCTTGGGCTGGAAGGTGCCGATGCCCACCCGGTCCTTCTCGCTGAAGATGAGGCGGTTCACCCGGATGTGCTGGATGAGCCTTCCGAAGTCACCGCCCTCCTGGGTCATGAGCTCCTTGAAGACGAAGCGGCAGGCGGGGCACAGCTCGTTGCCCTCGGGAATCTGGAAGTCGCTGCCGTCCTGGATGTCGGCGAAGACCCTCGGGCGCCACTCACGGGGGATGAGGTTGAGCGGCTCCTCGTTCATGGGGCACTTCATGCGCTCCTTGTGGAGCGTGCCGTCGGGGCCCTTCTTCTCGATGTTCCAGCTGAAGGTGTAGGCCGCGCCCTCGGGCGACTTGCTGTACTCCTCCATGCCCTTCTTGAGGAGGCGGGCGATGGTGCTCTTGCTCGAGCCCACCGGTCCGTGGAGGAGGATGACGCGCTTCTCGGTGCCGTACAGCTGCGCGGCGGACTTGAAGACGTTCACCAGCTTCATCAGCGGGACGTCGAGGCCGAAGATCGCGTCGCGGCCACCGAAGCGCTCGTCGCTGAAGAAGTGGTAGCGGATGAGCTTCTTCTTGTTGTCGATGTACTCCGTCTTCCCGTGGCTGAGGATCATGTCGTAGATCCTCTGGAAGGCGGTGCGGGTCACCCGCGGGTTCTGGCGAACCAGATTCAGGTAGTCCTCGAAGCTCCCCTCCCAGTGCAGCTCCGCGTACTGCTTGCTGTCCTGGAGCTTCGCGATGCGCTCGACCCACGAGCCCTGCGCAACAGTCGTCATGTCTCGTCTCTATCCTCTGGCGCTCCGCGAAGGGCGGGCGCCCACAAACCCCACACCGGCGCGGGGTGGGACCGCGCGAGCGTGTCCGGTGCTGAGGGGGCGGGCGGCTCCCGGAGGCGTGCTTGGCGCCTTGCCGGGTCGACGCCGTCCCGCGCGACCGGGACGCGGGGTGGAGACTTCCTGACTCCACGAAGCTTATGCGTTCCGCTCGAGCGCTTCCAATGCCCCCCGGGTCCCTGCTAGGCGCAACGGACAGATCGATGCCCACCCCGTCCGCTGCGCCCCGGATCGAGGATCCATCCTCGATGGCGGGCTCCCCTCCCCGCGTCTCGAGCGAGGAGGCGAGAGCCATCTGGAGCCTGCTCTTCGCCTGCGCTCTCGTCCTTCTACCCCGCCTGGCTGTCTTTCCCTGGAGCGAGAACCTCTACGGTGACGCGGTGGTGCGCACCGAGCTGGCCCAGCGGTGGCTGCAGAACCCACACTGGATCGCACACATGGACGACGGAGCGTTCCAGTACGGGCCGCTCCACGTGTACCTGGTGGCGGGGGCGCTGGCCCTGGGCATCGACCGCGAGGACGCCGGGCGGTGGGTGAGCCTGCTGTTCGGTGTGCTGACGGTGCTGCCGCTGTGGTCGCTGTCGCGCCGGCTGGGAGGAGCGCAGGCGGCGTGGTGGGCGACGGCCGGTTTCGCCCTGTGGGGCATGCACATCCAGATGTCCACCACCGCGGGGAGCGAGTCGGTGGGGCTGTTCTTCGTGCTCTGGAGCCTGGCGCTCCTGGCCGAGGGTCTGGAGGAGAATCGCTTCCCGCCGCTCTTCGGGAGCGCGCTGGTGCTGAACCTGGCGTGCGCCGTGCGGTACGACTGCTGGCTCCTGATCCCGCTGCTCTGCGTCCTGTTGCTGCTGGGGGACAAGGACAAGGTGGCGGCGGTGACGCGGTCCGTCTGCTACGGGCTGCTCTCCATCCCCTTCGTCGCCGCGTGGATGCAGGGGAACGAGCGGGCCAAGGGAGACCCGTTCGCGCCCATCCGCTACATCGAGAGCTTCCACCACGCCTGGGTGGCGGAGGGCGTGGCCCGCTGGACCTCGGTGGGGTACCGGGCGCAGAACCTCCTCTTCTGGCCGGCGGTGGCGCTGTTCACGCTCTCGCCGCTCATCGGCTGGTTCGGGATGCGCGGGATGGTGCGGGTCTGGCGGCAGCGGCCGGAGTACCGGTGGCTGATCTGGGTCGTGCTGGTGCCGACCGCGTACTTCGCCTTCCGGAGCGTGGTGCTGCTGGACTTCGTGCCCCTGGCGAGATTCGCGGTGACGCAGGTGGCGCTGCTCCTGCCGTTCGTGGGCGCGGGCTACCTGGCGACGGTGGAGGGTCGCTCGCCGACGGCGCGCCGGGCCTGGGCGGGGGCGGCGCTGGGTCTGGCGGTGCTCCTCCCGGTGGTGGTCGGCGTCCTCACCGCGAACCGCGACGACCAGGTGGCGAGGTCGCTCCGGCCGGTGAGCCCGGTGTCCACCAATCCGCCGGCGGTGATGAGGGTGGCGCGCTGGCTGAAGTCGGAGGTCGCGCCGGTCGGAGGCGCCGCCGCGCTCGACGTGGACGACCAGTACTGGGACCTGCAGATCGCGTTCTTCAGCGGGCTCCCCGACACCCGCATCTCCCGGATGCGCTGGGACATCTTCCGGAAGCAGCTCGCCGAGCAGCGGCCGGACGTCCTGGTGCGGCGAGAGGGTGGGGCGCTCGAGAAGGAGCCTGACTTCCTGCTCCAGGGAGATACGATCTCCTTCGACGGCGACGGCTGGGAGGAAGTTCCTGGCTTCCAGAAGCCGTGGCACGTCTATCGTCGCGCCGGCACCCACTAGAGGGCCTTTCCATGACCCAGGCAGCCACCGCCGTGAACCGTCCGGACGCGCGCACTCCCCAGAAGTGGGTGTCGTTCACCGTCCTGTTCCTGATCGAGATGTGGGAGCGGTTCGGCTACTACGGGATGACCGCGGTCGTCGTCCTCTACATGGTGAAGAAGCTCGGCTACAGCGACGACCGGGCGAATCTCACCTTCGGCGCCTTCGTGGCCATGGCGTACGCCTCGCCCGCCGTCGGCGGATGGCTGGGCGACAAGGTCCTCGGGACGCGGCGGATGACCGTCATCGGCGCCTCCATCCTCGCCATCGGCTACGCGCTGCTCGCGACGCCGGGCTTCCCGCTCTTCATTGCCCTGGGGGTGATCGCGGTTGGGAGCGGGCTGTTCAAGCCCAACCCGGCGAACCTCGTGTCCAAGGTGTACGAGGGCAACCCGGCGAAGATCGACTCGGCCTTCACCCTCTATTACATGGCGGTCAACCTCGGCTCGACGCTGTCGCAGACCGCGACTCCGCTCATCGCCGAGCGGGTGAGCTGGCATCTCGCGTTCGGCGTGTGCGCCGCCGGCCTGGTACTCGGCGTCCTGAACTACTTCTTCATGAACCGGTTCCTGCGGCACGTGGGCTCGCCGCCGGACTTCGCGCCCTTCCCCTGGGCGAAGTTCGGTCTCACGCTCGTCGGCTGTCTGGCGGCGGTCGCCTTCGTCTCCTTCGTGGTGCAGAACCTCACGGTCGCGCGGGCAATTGTGTGGCTGGCGACGGTGGTGATGCTCGGCATCTTCGCGATGCTGATCGCCCGGGGGACGCAGCGCGAGAGGAGCGGCCTCATCGCGGTGCTCATCCTCACCGCGCAGGGCATCATCTTCTTCGTCTTCTACCAGCAGATGTCGACGTCGCTGACCCTCTTCGCGGATCGCAACGTGGACCTGAACTTCCTCTTCGGCTACCGGGTGCCGGCGGGGCAGGTGCAGGTTCTGAATCCGTACTGGATCTTCGTCCTGAGCCCGCCGCTGGCCTGGCTCTACACCCGGATGGGCAAGCGATCGGGCGGGGATTTCCCGGTCGCGCTGAAGTTCGCGCTCGGGTTCGTGGTGCTGGCGATCGGATTCTTCGTCTTCGGGGGCAGCGGCCACTTCGCCAGCGCGGACGGCAAGGTCTCGCTGTGGTGGATGATCCTCGGCTACGGACTGATGTCGCTCGGCGAGCTGCTGATCAGCGGCCTCGGGCTGGCGATGGTGGCCCGCTACGTCGCGCCGAAGCTGCGCGGGTTCCTGATGGGGACCTGGTTCCTGGCGACCGGGATCTCGCAGTACCTCGGGAGCTACGTCGCGACGTTTGCCAGCGTTCCGCAGAACGTGACGGACCCCAACCAGACGCTGCACCTCTACATGCGGTTGTACTTCTGGCTCGGGTGGGTCGCGGTGGCGGGGGCGATCGTGTCGTTCGCGCTGCTGCCGCTGATGCGAAAGCTGTCGGCGGAGTCGGCGCAGCAGGACGAGGTCGCTGCCGCCGCGGCGTGAGCACGAGGGGAAGGGGCTCCGGGGGGACGTGGGGGCCGCGCCCGGTGAGCGGCGTCGGCTGTCCCGGCGCTGGCCTCCGTCCGCCGCGCTCGCGGGTTGTCACGGCCTGGGCCGAGGGATAGCCGGAGACAGGTCGGCCGCCAGCTGCTCACCAGGCGTGCTGCTTGGATCTTTTTCCTCGCGCCCATCTCGCGACTTCCGTCGAGGAAACGGTCGCTGGTGCGTCGAGCGCCAGTGAGCTGCGGGCGTGATGCCGAGCTCGCGGCGGAAGGCACGGCAGAGCGCCTGACGGCTTCCGAATCCGCTTTCCCTCGCGACCCGCGACAGGTCCGTCTCCCCCGCGTTCAGGAGCTCGACCGCGCAGCGGAGCCGTGCCGCGCGGAGCAAGAGCGAGGGCCGGGTGCCACCGAGCCGCGTGAAGCGCGCGCACGTTCGCTGCCGGGACCTGCCGGCAGCTGCGGCGAGAGCTGCCACCGTCGTCTCCGGCTTGCTGGCTGCGGCGAGATGTTCCCGCAAGAGGGGATCAGCCAGCATCCGGAACCAGTCGGCGTGCGTCCAGCCGAGCCGGTCGACGTACCTCCGGAGAACCAGCACGAAGAGGCTCGCGCACATCTGACGGAAGATCGTCTCACGGCCTAACGTCGCCGCCCCAAGCTCCTCCCGCAGGGTGTGGAGGCAGCGATCGAACGACGAGGGCATCGAGCTCGAGCTCGCCCTGATCAGTGGAGGAAGCGCTGCCAGCATCGGATGGCCGAGCGGGGCCTGGAGCTCGATCTGTGCGGAGATCACGTCTGGCACCGTCCCCTCGTCCATCGCACGGAGCGCACCCCCGCGGACCCCGTTGGAGATCACGACCTCGCCCTCCTCGAGAAAATGGCGCGACAGCAGCTCGTCCGTCTCGATGAAACCGTGGCCCTCCACCACCGCGTGGATCGAGACCACATCCGCCGGGAACACCCGCCTCCACGGCAGCCTCGGGTCGCGATCGACGAACGCCACGCATCGGAACTTCAGCTCGTCGAGAGCCGCGCTCAGAGGGTCCATTCCCGACATCACGCTCGAGTCGAAAGCAAGAACCGGACGCGACGGGAGGGCCCGGGTGTTTCCCGAAACATCTTGGAACGCTTGTCCGCTCCCTCGCCGGTGCGCGACCGGGCGAACCGTTCCGGCCTTCCAGCGTCATGTTGGAACGCAACCGTCCGGGACGAGCCTTCCAAGAACCCTCCCGGACCATTCCATCCGGTTTCCCATCAGCCGTTTGAGAGCCATTCGGGTACGCTCGCTTGCCCGAACCCTTCGATCGGCGCCGTGAGGAGCACCGCGCACGGCCCACGCTGCGCGGCCGGGCTCGCGCGCTTCGGACCTTCCTGGCTCACATCCAGGACCACCACGTCTCGATGGCCGGACCCGATCGGTCCTCAACTCTGACCGGGTCCCGGGTTCCGAACACCGAGAGCTCGTCCCGGGACGGGAGCTCGGACCAGCGGGCGTGCAGGCTGTCGAGCGTTCCGAGATGGCTCCCGAACGGTCGATGGGAAACCGGATGGAACGGGTGCGAGGGGGTTCCAGCACGCCACCCCACGCGGCCGTTTCCCAAGTGGCTGCCAAACCGCGACGGGAAACCCCACGGAACGCTTTCTCTGGTCGTTTCCCAAGCCCGGCGCCGACGGTTTCCCGGATCAGGCCTCCCGGTGCGCTCGGCTCGCGCAGCGGGTTTCCGCTCAGGAGCGTGTGGGGCCGAGGTGACGGCTCGCGTGCGTTCAGGGACGCCGAGAGGCGTGGGGTCACGGACCTCGCTGCTGCGGACCACCGGGCCCGCCTGGTCGCCCGCTCGTTAACCGCGCCGAGGAGCCGGGGGTGAGAGATGCCATGATCGCTCGTACGTGTCCGGCCCTCGCCGCCGTGGGCGTGGCCATCCTCGTCTCGGGCTGTGCGGTCAACGCGGCCGGGCGCACCCCGGCCGAGCAGCACGACGACGACACGCAGCGTGTGATCGAGCACGCTGCGTTCTTCCATCCAGGCTGCGCGATACCGGAGATCAAGGTCCTGCGGCTCAGCGACGATCGTCGGTATCTCGAGCTCGCCGTCTGCGGACAGGTACGTCGCTATCAGGACATGACCCCGCGGAACGGTGCTGGGTTGCGTGCGTTTGGAGACCCGACGTGGGTCGACGTCACCGCAGCGACGGGGTGAGCTGCGAGCAGCCCGCCGGAACCGCAGTTCCCAGGAGCGCGCCGAGATCGCGCAGGCCGTGCGGAACCTCCGCCTCGGCAGGAACTCGGAGCTGCCGCGTCTGCTACGGGCCTTGAACCCAGGCCCACCCGGCCGCAGGAACGCGTGCGACTCGGACGACCTGTGACCTCCGCGGGCATGCGCCGAGCCGGACCGCGATCCAACGGTCGCTCGTGCGATGCATGAGCACGCCGCTCGTGACACGCACCGCCTCCGGCGACGAGCCCGAGCATGCGCCGAGCCGAACTGCGATCCGACGGTCGCTCGTCCGATGCACGACCACGCCGCTGGTGACACGCACAGGCTCGTGTCACCTCGGGGCACCTCCGCACTCTTTCCTCCAGGAACGTTGCGGCGGAGGAGAACTCGATGGGCACGGCAGTCGGACGACACTTCACTCTTTCCCGCGATCCGCGTGGATCGCCTCTCGGCCTGGTGGCGGCGTTGCTGGTCGGCATGGTCGGGGCGATCGGATGCGGCAGCTCGAGCAACGGCCCGTCGAATGACGAGCTCGTCGCCCAGGGCAAGCAGATCTTCCGGTTCGACACCTTCGGCGACGAGACGAAGTGGACCGACGCGCTGCGCATGAACGAGGTGATCAGCACGGTCGAGCCCACCACTGCGCTCACGGTCGGGCTCAAGGTGGATTCGGAGGCGCTCCCGGCGTCGGTGGTCACCGGAATCCAGAACGGCTCCATCAGCCTGACCGACCCGGCCACCACGCTCGCCCTGCTGAAGCTCGACGCCGTCGTCGGGGTCAAGGCCACCGTGACCACCGTGAATGGCACCGACACGCTCACCCGGGTCGGCATCACCTGCGCGCTCTGCCACTCGACGGTCGACGACTCGTTCACCCACGGTGTCGGGAAGCGCCTCGACGGCTGGCCCAACCGCGACCTCAACGTCGGGGCGATCGTCGCGCTCTCCCCGGCGCTCGACGAGGCGACCAAGGCGATCTTCAACAGCTGGGGCCCCGGACGGTACGACCCGCGGTTCAACCTCGACGGGAAGAACGGACCCCAGGTCATCCCTCCGGCGTACGGACTGCAGGACGTCCACTCCGTCACCGCCACCGGCGACGGCACGGACGTCGCGTACTGGAACCGGTACGTGGCGGTGACCCAGATGGGCGGGCACGGCTCGTTCTCCGAGCCGCGGACCGGCGTGTCGGTCACCAACGGCACGGACGATCTCGTGAGCAGCAAGCTGCCGGCGCTGCAGGCCTACCAGCTCTCCATCGCTGCGCCTGCGCCACCCGCCGGCAGCTTCGACCAGGCCGCTGCCACCCGCGGGAAGACGGTCTTCGACGGGACGTGCGCCACCTGTCACAGCGGGCCCGAGTTCACCGACGCGAACACCCGCCTCCATCCGGTCAGTGACTCGATGGGCGAGCCGGAGCCGGACGGAGTTCCCAGCTACGCCTCGCGGAGCGCGACCAGGATGTACCGGACCGCCCCGCTCAAGGGCGTCTGGCAGCACGCCCCGTACTTCCACAACGGGACGGCCGCCACGCTCGAGGACGTGGTGAGTATCTACAACACCCGACGCTCCCTCGGCCTGACCTCCGACCAGCAGGCCGACCTGGTGCAGTACCTCAAGTCGCTCTAGTCGGCGGCGGGCGACTCCGGGGCAACACACCCCGGAGCCGCCCGCGCACCTCTCCCCCTCAGCCCTTCGTCACCCATCCGTGCCGGGTGTTGCTCGGCGTCGGACCCGAGGCGAGGTACCGCTCCCGCAGCTTGCTCAGCGAGTCGTTCATCGCGAACTGCGGGAACTCCATCGTCTTCTTCAGCGCGATCGGGATCAGCGCCTCGTAGTTCAGCGGCACCGGATGGTAGCGATGATCGTTCTCGTCCTCGCAATCCCGGTCCGGCGTCCGCAGGCGCCCGTCCACGTTCCGGATCCCGTAGAGCTTCGCGTTGTTCAGGCCGAAGATCTTCCGCTTTGCCCGCTCGGTGAGCTCCGGGTACCCGTACCGGTGCCTGAGCCGCTCGGGGATCTGGAACCGCCACAGCGCCTCGATCTGCCACTGCGGCGAGCCGTACCAGACCGAGTCCGAGCCGAACAGGATCCGGTCCTCACCGAAGAACTTCAGCGCCTGGCCCAGGATGTGCGCGCAGACCGTGGGGAAGGTGATGACCGCGGACGCGAACGTCGTCCCCAGCTCGGCGTAGACGTTCGAGAACTGCGCGCAGTCCACGAAGAAGCGAGTCGTCCAGAGGATGTCCGGGACGCCCTGCCGGATGTTCCCCGATTGCACATCGAGCAGCGCGTTCCGGACCCAGAAGCCCGGTCGGATGCACGAGTGATAGATGAGGAAGTTCAGCTGCGGCCAGTCGCGCGCCGCCTTCGGGATGTCGCTCGGGAACCCCGCCGGCGCCGACGACGGATCGTCCGGCGCGTTCGTCGACAGGCCCTTGTGGATGCAGATGTTGTAGAAGCCCGGGTGGCGGTGCAGGTAGTGCCGGTACTCGGGCGCGGTGATGACCTGGTACATCGGGTACGCCACCTGCTCGTCGTCCAGCTTCCACGTGGTCATCAGGCTGTTCGGATCGCTGTCCAGCTTCGCCGAGTTCGCCGAGGTGTAACCCTTCCACGAGTCGGGGTGCAGGTTCTCGATCTGCCAGCGGTGGTAGTCGCCGTAGACCGGGTCGTTCTGGTTGCCCACCCCGGGGTAGAGCTGCCCGTGAGCCAGCATCCGCGTCGACCCGGCGATGTCGTTCACCCAGTCACGCACCGACGCCGTCTGCGTCGCCGAAAGGAACTCGCCTGCCTCCGACTCCTTGATGTTCTTCGGCGCCCGCGGAGTGCCCTGGTCCGGAACTGCGGCCGAGGTGTTGTTGCTCAGGACGCCGATGGTGACCTGGCTGTCCAGGTAGACGTCCTTGACGAACTGAACCAGCTGGAAGTCCGTGCTGGTGTTCGGAATGCCCGCCAGCGCAGGGTTCCAGGGGGTGTTGATTCCCCCAAGCTCGTCGGGGAGGTCGGTCGGATTGAGCGCGCTATGAACTCCCTGAGCGATGGCTCGTAGCGAGAGATTGTCGAAGTGGGTACTCGAACGGATGGTGTGGAGCTGATCATCGAAGACGAAGAGGTCACGCGGTGGCCCATGCATCCCGTGCGCACCGCGCTCGTAGACCTCCTCCTTGCTCACCTTGAAGAACTCGGCGCCGTGCGCTTCGTTCATCGCCAGGAAGGAGACCGCGAAGCCTCCCGACCCGGCGAGGAACTGTCTCCGGCTCATCCCGAGCCGCCGCGCGGCGACGTCGGAGATCTCGAGGATCCGGCGCTCCACCTGCTTTTGCTCGTCCGTCTGCGGATTCGGCAGGTACTCGCCATTCGACACCATCTGCGTCGGGACCGGACCTCTCAGCTGATCCCCTTCTGCCGACTCGAGGCCTTCGAGCTGCTCCTCGCTGAACCAGGATTCCTCCTCGCGCGACCCTGGCACCTTCTGCTTTGCCATGTGCTCCCTCCGCGGGTGGGCCCGGCTGCCGGACGGGGTGCCCGGTCTGCGCCGGCCCGCGCGCACCGGTACGCCCGGGTCCATGCAGTTGCAACGAACATCCGAGTCACGATGGCGACTGCCGATCGCTCGCCTGCTGTTGGTCTCGTGGATGACCAAGACTGCCGCGCCGCGGCTTGCGCGATCGCGTGACGATTCGTTGTCGTAATCCTGCGGCGGCTTTTGGAATCTTGCGGTCGGGCGGCTGGGCTCGCTCAGCGCCCCGAGCGGGCCCGGCGCCGCTGCTCCGCCCAGTAGTCCACCTGCCACTTCTTCACCGCGGCGTTGTGGCACTGGAGCGTGGGGCAGAAGACGTGCGTCCCGTCGTTCCGCGACACGAAGTACAAGTCACTGCAGACCACCGGATGCGTCACCGCCTGCAGCGCGGCCGCCCCCGGGCTGGCGATGGGACCGGGCGGCAGTCCCTTCACCGTGTACGTGTTGTACGGGTGTGGGGTGATCAGGTCCTGCCGGCTGATGTTCTTCACGAACTTCCCGCGGATCAGCATCATCGCGTAGAGCACCGTGGGGTCGGTCTGCAGCGGCATCCCCAGCCGGAGCCGGTTCAGGAAGAGGCAGGCGATGCGCGGCCGCTCGTCGGGCGCCCCGGTCTCCTTCTCCACGATGGAGGCCAGGGTCACGATCTGCAGATCGTCGAGCCGGACCGCCGGGTCCTTGCTCGCCTCGGCCGCGCGCAGCTCCTCCAGCGTTCGCGAGACCATCTTCGCGAGCACGCTCTCCTCGGTGTACCCGTGGGTGAAGCTGTACGTGTCGGGGAAGAGGAAGCCCTCCAGCCGGGATGCGGGCACGCCCAGCTTCCTCACGAAGGCCGCATCCGCGGCGAGCGCCTCGAGCCGGTCCAGCCGGAGCTTGAGGGGAGACGATGCGAGCAGCGGGAGGATCTCGTCCAGCCGCAGCCCCTCGGGCACGGTCACGTGGTACGTCTTCTGCTGTCCGGCGACGAGCTTCTGGATCGCCTGCTCCGGGCTGAGGGGGAGCGTGAACTCGTACTCGCCGGCCCGCAGCTTCGGTCCGAGCTTCTCCCGGCGGAGCCAGGCGTAGGTCAGCTCCGCGTCGGTGACCACTCCCGCCTGCGCGAGGACGTCCGCCACGCGCCGCGGCCCGCTCCCGGGAGGAATGACGACCTCCTTCGTCTCCGGCGCACCCGCGGGCGTCCGCGCGAACTCGGTGATGCGGCGGTCGCGCCACCACCAGTAGGCGGCGCCTCCCGCCCCGGCGAGCACCGCCAGGAGGAGCAGGGTCCCGAGGACCCGCTTCACGGCTCGTCCCCGTGCGCCGCGGGGTGGTGCGCGTCCAGCCACCCCTGGAGGATCAGCGCGGCGGCCACCTGGTCCACCACGGCCTTCCTCCGGGCCCGGGAGACATCGGCCTCCAGCAGCGCCCGGTTGGCGGCCACGGTCGTGAGCCGCTCGTCCCAGTACTCCACCGGCAGCCCCAGCTGCCGCGCCACGGCGTCGCCGAACCGCCGCGCCTCGGCCGCGCTCGGACCCTCGGTGCCGTCCATGTTCAGCGGGAGCCCGACGACCACGTGCTCCACCGAATGGTGCTCGGCGAGCCGCCGGAGCTCGGTGAGGTCCGCGCGCAGGTTCGTCCGCCGCAGCGTCGTCACCGGCTGCGCCGTCAGCCCTAGCCCATCGGAGACCGCCACCCCGACCGTCCTGGTGCCGACGTCCAGCCCGAAGCTCCGCGTCATCTCCGGATCACCATAGCAGTCCCCGCCGGGGGTCCGGCCGCGCGGACCCGTCCATCCCGCCCGAGGGACGCTCGCCCGCGGCTCCTCGGACTCGGGCCGCCCGGCACTCCTCCTGCACGACTGCCCCGCGCCCGGGGAGCCCCTCCGGGAAGGGGGACGGATGGGACTCTTCGACTTCATCGGGGACGCGCTCGGCGCCATTTCCGCGCCGTTCACCGCGGTCATCGACGCCGGGACGAAGCTGCTCGGGCTGCCGCCCGTCGTCGGGGACGCGCTGAAGATCGCCCTGGGGGCGGCGACCGGAGACTTCGTCACCCTGATCCAGGGCAGCACGCAGTTCCTGAAGGACCTCGCCGGAAGCGCCGCGGAGACCGAGTACGCGCCTGCCCAGGACGAGGCCTATGGCGGGGCCGATGGCTGGGCGCCCACCGCATCGCTCCAGGCGGGCGCCCCGGCTGACGATCTCACCGCCGTGGACACGATCCCCGACGAGGTCGCGGCGGCGGCGCTGACCGATCCCGGCTCCGGCGTGGACGATCCGGAGGAGAGGCAGGCGCTGGACGCGCTGGCCCGCAACTTCGACGCGCTGAACCGGGACGGCGGCACCTTCGGGCTCTCGGCGGACCGCGTCCTCAGCGAGCGGGAGCTTCGCGTGGCCGCCGAGGACCCGGACGCGCCGATCGACCTGAAGCGGGCGGCCCGGTACGTCCTGGACCATCCAGATCTCCTGGACCGGCTCTCCCGTTCGCGGGACGGCGACGACACCGGGATCGCCCGCGCCGACATCGACCTCGCCCGGGAGGCAGACAGCGCGGAGCCCCTGGCACTCCCGGACGCCCCCGCGGACCACGGGCTGGCCGGCTCGGCCGCGGCGCTGAGCGCCGGCGACGCCGAGGAGCAGCGAGCGCTCGACACCCTCCGGAGGAACTTCGACCGGATGAACCGGGACCACGGGTTCCTCGGGGCGTTCGGAGACACCGTGATCACGGAGAAGGAGCTTCGCGAGACCGCCGAGGACCCGGGCGCCGCCCTCGATCTGAAGCGCGCCGCCCGGTACGTCCTCGACCACCCGGACCTCCTGGAGCGGCTGGCGCGCTCGAGGGACGGGGACGACCACGGCATCGCACCGGGCGACATCGACCTCGCAGCGGAGAGCGGCCCGGCCTCGTCGGGTGGAACCGGTTCCAGCGCGAGGACGAGCGACGAGCTCTCCGCTCTCCAGACGCTCCTCACCGGCTTCGACGATCTCAACCACTGGAACGGGATCCTCCCTCCGGACAAGGTCCTGAGCCGCGAGGAGCTCGCAGCGGCGGCGAGCGACGCGGACATGTCGCCCTCGCTCAAGCGGGCGCTCCGCTACGTCCTGGATCACCCGACCCTGCTGAAACGGCTCTCCCGGTCGACGGGACTCGGCGTGACGGGGATCTCGCGGAGCGATCTCCAGCTCGGCATCGAGGACGCACGGCGGGGCGCCTCGAAGGCCACGCCGGCGAAGGCCCCCTCGGCCGTTCCGAAGCCGGCCACGTCTGCCACGAGCGCCGCGACGCCCCGCAAGTCCACCAGCAGCAAGAGCACCGACCCCTCGATCAAGGACATCCTCAACGACAAGAGCCTGAGCGTGGAGGAGAAGATCGAGATGATCCTCATGGTCCTCGAGAACCGGGCCGACGATCAGATGCTCTCCGTCACCCAGCAGATGGACCAGAACGACGACAAGAAGACCAACAAGGACGACCGGAAGAAGGTCACCCAGCTCGACAAGGTCGACCGCGACCTGAACTTCAAGATGGAGCGGCTCATGAAGCGCAAGGAGCAGCTCTCGAACCTTCTCTCCACGATGGAGATGAAGTTCGCCTCGATGGCCCAGACCGCCATCGCCAACATGGGGCGCTGACGATGCGGCGAAACGACCGAGAGACGCTGCTGGCCTTCGCCCGGGGCGAGGCGACCTGGGCCGAGGTGGAGGGCATCACCGCTGCCGATGCCGCCCGGATCGCCCGGACCGGCGTCGAGCTGGCACAGGCCGGCAGGCTCCGGGAGGCAGCGCTGGTCTTCGAGGCGATGGTGGAGATCAACCCCAGGGACGCCGGGGCGCACGCCGCGCTCGGGACCGTCTACCAGAAGCTCGGGCGGACCGAGGACGCGCTGGCGGCCTACGGCCAGGCGCTGTCCCGGGACGCGGCACATCCGGTGGCGCTCGGGAACCGGGGCGAGCTGTTGCTGCGCCTCGGTCGCCGCGAGGGCTTCGGAGACGTCGCCGGCGCCGTGGCGGCGGATCCCGACGGGAAGACCGCGGCGGGTCGCCGCGCGGCCCGCCTGGCGAAGGCGATCACCGCGGACGCGGTCGCTCGCCTCGGCATCCAGTGAGGTGAAGCGGGGGCCGCCGGAGCGCAAGGGGGGAGCGCTCCGGCGGTGCAGTCTCCGGACCTAACCGCCGGAGTCGCCCGCGGCTCGTTGCGACGTGTTCGTGGGCGTCGGGTTCGGTCTGACGATGCTCCGTCGACGCGATGAGGGCTTCGTCGCCGCCGGCGGGGGAGGGGGCTCGTCGGGAACGTCCGCCTCCGCGAGGAGCAGCTGTTTCATCCGCTCCAGGCTCGCGCGCGCCCGGTCCACGAACGGTCCGCCCGTGCCGATGCGCTCCGCCGTCGCCACCGTGGTCTCGTACACCCCGATCGCCTTGGTCAGGAGGATCTTGATCCGCCGGCGAAGCTCCTGCCGGTAGACCTCGGCCTCCTCGGCGTTCAGCTCCTTCGGCGTGGGCGAGTCGATCATCTGCCGGTGGAGCACCTCGTACAGGTTTCCGATGCGCTCGCCGGCGGCGGTCGCCCAGTAGCCGTTGCCGATCTTGATCGCTCTCAGGTAGTGACCCTGCGCCGAGAGCAGCAGCTCGGCCTTGTACTCCAGGGTCTGCGACAGCTGGTCCGCCTTCCCGTCGGGATCGAAGGTCACGCCCTCGCAGTGCAGCCGGTAGATCTCGCCGAGGAAGAACTGTGCCTGGGCGGTGATGTACTCGTCCGCGGGCTCGCCCGTGTCCGCCGAGGCCTTCGCGCTCGCCAGAGCGAGCCGCAGCGTCTTCTCTCCCTCGTCGAGGTCGCCCGCGTCCACCTGGCAGATGCCCTGCTGAACCTGCGCCTCGATCCGCCGCGCCACCGGCAGATCGGCCCGCGCGGCGATCCGGCCGAGCAGCGTCGCCGCCTCCGGGAAGCGATCGAGGTGGTACAGCGCCTCGGCCTGGTGAAAGGCAGCGTCCAGCGCGTCGCCTTTGCCGAGGGGGTCGGCGACCTCGGAGAAGTGCTGGCGGGCCGCGTCCCAGCTCTCCATCCGCTCGCGCGCCAGGCCGGCGTTGAACCGGGCCCGGGTCCGGTGCGGGCTCTCGGGGAACGCCGTCACCAGCCGCTCGAAGCAGACCGCCGCGCGCGCCGGGTCGTTCGCGGCGAAGGCGCTCGAGCCCGCGGCGAAGAGCTCCTCGTCGTTCATCTTCAACAGCGCCAGGTCCGCCCGGATCTCCTCGGGGGGCATCGACAGCGTCTCGCTCCGGGGGCCGGTGGATCCGGTGGTGGCGCACCGGGTGAGCAGCAGGAGCGGAAGCAGGGCCAGGGCCCGGTGGATCGCAGCGGTGCGCAAGGGCAAGGGACGGGGAACCGAGGCCAGGAGCCTACAGGATCGCAGCCTCGCCCAGCAGGTAGGACCCTGCCCGCCAGAGTGCGCGCAGGTCGTGGATCTCGTCCGAGAAGCGAGGAACCGCGACCAGCGGCACCGGCGCCGTGCCCTCGCGGAGGAGACGGACACTCACCCGGTCCCGGTCGGCGAGCGCCCGGGCCTCGACCAGCGTTCGCACCAGCGTGCCTCGCAGCGGCTCGGAGAGTCCGTCGAGCTCGGAGTCCGCCGACGCCGGTGGCTCCTCCTGCACGCGGTTCACGACGACGCCGTCACGCTGCAGCCCCCGCTCGCCGAGCACCGCGTGGAAGCGAAGCGCCTCCTCCCTTCGCTCGGGCGACGCCCCTGCCACCAGCAGGAAGCCGGTCTCGGGCGAGGCCAGGAGCGCGCGCACCGCTCGCGCCCGTTCGCGGAACCGCTCGTTCATCCCGCTCACCGCGGCGAGGAACGCCGCCAGCTCCTCCAGCGTGTCGCCGCCGATGATGCGGCCGATGGTCTTCGCCGCCACGCCGCCGCCCCACAGCGCCAGGCGCAGCGAGAGACGGCTGGCCCGGAGCGCGGGGTCGAGCAGCCAGCGGGCCGCCTCGTTGTCCAGGAAGTCGAGGATCCGCGAAGGAGCGTCTAGGAAGTCGAGCGCGTGCGCGGTGGGAGGCGTGTCGAGCACGATGAGCTCCGCCTCCGAGCGCTCGCGCAGTTGCCCCAGCCGCTCGAGCGCGATGTACTCCTGCGACCCGGCCAGCACGGTGGAGAGCGTCTGGTAGAAGCGGTTCTTCAGGATTCGCTCGCGCTGTCCCGGCGGAGCCTGCTGCTGGATGAGGTCGTCCCAGCTGGCCTTGAGGTCCAGCATCATCGCCTGCAGGGGTGCCGCGAGGTGGATCCCGGCGCCGGAGAGCACCTCGGGCTGGACCTCGGTCGGCGCGTTGCCCAGCCAGGTCAACCCCAGCGCATTGGCCAGCCGCCGCGCCGGGTCGATGGTGCAGACCAGCGCGCTCCGCCCCAGCGCCGCCGCGCGCATCGCCACCGCCGCGGCGAGCGTCGTCTTTCCCACGCCGCCGGCGCCGACGCACACCAGCACTCGCCTCCGGCGGAGGACCTCCTCGAGCGACGGGCCGCTCACCGGAGCCCCTCCGCCAGGGCATCGCCGAGCGACACCAGCTCCCCGCGCTGCACTTGTGGCGTCACCAGCCGGGGCAGCTGGACGAGTGGCGCGTCCACTGCGCGGAGCCGCTCCAGGGCCTGTTCCGTCCGGCGCGCGTCCTCCTCGAACGTCTGCGCCAGCCTGCTCAGCCCGGGGCGGCCGGAGAGGGAGGCGAGGTCCGCCGGTCCGAAGCGCGGCCGCACCGCCTGGTTCAGCACCACCGCCCCGATCCGGATCTGGAGCTCGGTCCGGAGCGCCTGCGCCAGCTCCAGCGTCTCGTTGACCGGGAGCTCCTCCGGAAGGCTCACCAGCACCGCGGCGGTGACCATCGGATCGGTCAGGAGCCCCTGCATCCAGACCGCCTCGCTGGCCATCGGCCCGGAGGGCAGAGCGGAGAGCAGGCTCCGCGGCACGCCCAGCAGGGTGAGGGCGTGCCCGGTGGCGGGGAGGTCCAGAACGATCCGGTCGAAGCCCCCCGCCGCGTCGGGCCACTGCCGGACGTGCCAGAGCACCTTGCCCAGCATCACCGTCTCCGCCAGCGCGGGGATGAAGCGGAGGAAGTAGCGGACCATCCGGTTCTCGAACACGGCGCGGTACACCCGCTCGAGACGGATCTTGGAGAGCACGTACTCCCGCATCGCGGCATCGGGCTGGAGGTCCACCATCGAGAGGTTGGGCTCGACCGCGGTCACGTCCGCGCCGACCTCGGGGTGCCCGAGCATCCGGGCCAGCCGGCGGTCAGCGTTCACCTCGCAGAGCAGGGTTCGCATCCCGGCGGCCGCCAGCCGGAGCGCCAGCGAGGCAGCGACCGTGCTCTTCCCCACGCCCCCCTTTCCGGTCACCAGCAGGAGACGCCTGTCGAGCAGACCGGACATGGAGTTCGGGAGGGAGCGCCGGACCGTAGGGAGCAGCTCCGCGGGCTGTCAACGGTGGCGCGAGCGTGCTTGACACCTCCCCTGAGCGCTGCGAAGTCCCGGCCGGACAGGGGCGCCATGCTGAAGAACAATCCGATGGTCAAGAGGCTGGTCGAGACGGGTGAGGAGCGGGTCGGAAAGCTCGCCCAGGCCCTCCTCTCCAACGAGCGGTTCGTGACGGCGATCCAGACGCTCATCCAGCGCACGCTGTCCGCCAAGGGCGTGCTCGACAAGAGCCTCCGGTCTGCGCTCGCGGCGATGAACCTGCCCTCGACCGAGGACGTCGAGTCGCTGCGGCGGAAGATCGCCGACCTCGACGCGACCCTGAGCCGGATCGAGTCCAAGCTGGAGAAGGTCCCGGAGCAGCCCCGCTGAGCCCCGGCACGTCCCCCGTGCGGAGGATCGCCTTCGTCAACGAGAAGGGCGGAACCGGGAAGACCACGCTGGCGGTCCACGTCGCCGCGTGGATCGCCCGCGCGCGCAAGCTCCGGGTGCTCCTCCTGGACATGGACACCCAGGGGCACGCCGGGAAGACGCTCGGCCTCGACGTCCGGGAGATCCAGCCCAACGTCTTCGATTTCCTGACTGACCGGTCTGTGGACCTGGCGCGGGTCCGTCACGCCACCGAGGTGCCCGGGCTCGCGGTGGTCCCGGCCTACAAGCAGATGGCGGGCCTGGCCGCGGCGCTCGGCAGCGGGCCGTCCGCCGCGGAGCGCCTCGCCGAGCGCCTGGACGAGTTCGGCTCCGAGCAGGACGTGGTGGTGCTCGACGGTCCGCCCTCGCTCGGCCTGAGCGTGACCGCGATGCTCATGGCCGCGACCGAGGTCGTGGTGCCGGTCGCGCTGACTTACCTCGCGCTCGACGGCTGCGCGGAGGTGGCCCGCTCGGTGGAGCGCGTCGCCGCCGAGCACCACCGGCCCGGGCTCCGGGTCACGGCGGTGGTTCCGATGATGCACCGGCGCACGGCCCTCGCCGAGGCGGTCCGCGAGCGGCTCGAGGCCTACTTCCCGGGACGGGTGACTCCTCCGCTGGGGGTCAACGTCGCCATCGACGAGGCGCAGAGCCACGGCAAGACGGTGTGGGACTACGCGCCCCGGAGCCGCGGAGCCCAGATGATGAGCGCCGTCGCCGAGGCGGTGTGGACCCTCGGCGAGCGGAGCACCTAACTCGGCTTCTTCTCCAGCGCGTCCAGCCGCCGCTCCAGCTCCTCCAGGCGGCGGGTGAGCTGCCCGAGGTCTGAGCCGAGCGCGGGCAGGCTGCCGGTCACGCTCTCCACGAGCGACTTCACCCGGTCGTCGGCGCGGCGCTGCCAGTCCTCGATGGTGCGCTGTCCGGCGCGGAGGAGGTCCTCCTTCAGCTCGCCGCTGCCGCCTTCCTCGCGGCGCAGGAGCCGGTCGAGGCGGGTCTCGGCCTCCTCGCGGATCGAGGCGACCCGGGGGCTGACCTCCTTCTGGATGAAGCCGGAGAGCGCGTCGCCCGGGCGGCGGATGATCTCCCGCAGCACGCTGAGCGGCATCTGATTCTTCTTCTTCTCTTCCTCGAAGATGATCTGCGCCAGGGTGACGGAGGTGAGGTCGTCCTTGGTGCGGTTGTCGACGATCTTCACCTCGGCGCCCTGCTTGATCATCTCGGCGATCTCGTCGAGCGTGACGTACCGGCTCTCGACGGTGTCGTAGAGCTTCCGGTTCGTGTAGCGCTTGATGATCTTCGGCTCGCGGGAAGCCTCGTCCTGGGGGGGATGCAGCTGTTCGGGTTCAGTCATGGATCGTGTGTCGCCGTCGTGAACGGTGGGCCCGCGACTTCTGCCCGACCATGCCGCGCTGCAGCGCCTCCCTGCACCCAACTGCCAAGTTCCGCCTGGATAGCAGCACGGTTTGGCTCGGTGCAACAAGGTGGAGGGGCTGCACCTACACGGGGGGCGGGCGGGCTTCCCCTGGTATTCTCGCGGGTTCCAGCCCTCCGTCGGCACGGACCCCGTGATCATCGCCTGCACGCAGTGCCAGACCCGCTTCAAGGTGCCCGACGGGAAGGTGACCGCGCGGGGGCGGAAGGTCCGCTGCTCGCGCTGTGGACACACGTTCCGCATCTACCCGGACTCGGCCACCGAACGAGGGGACGACCCGGCGCCTGCCGCAGCGCGTCCGAGGGGTCCCGATCCATTCGACGCCTTCGCACCCGACGGCACCTCGGAGATGGAGAAGACGCCGGCGCGCGGCAGCACCGTCTCGGCGCTGCTCAAGGGGATGGAGCCCACGCCGAGCGGAGAGGACTTCGACGTCGACGTCTCCGGCGTCGAGGCCGCGAGCACCGAGCCAGCCTGGAACTTCCCGCCCGCGCCATCGCGGCCGGCTGCCGGCACGGCGGCAGCGGTCGCCTGGGAGCTGGCACCCCCGGACGCGCCTTCCCCGTCGCCGCCACCGGCCGTGGTGGCCCGGGCCCCGCTCCCCGTGCGCCCCCTCCCGCCCGAGCCCGAGCCCGAGGCATCGCCGATGGAGAACACGGAGCTCGAGCTGCCGACCGCGCCCCTCCCGGCTCCGCCCGCCCGGACCCAGTCGCCGCCGTCGTCGGCGCCGGACCTCGGCGCACTGTTCGAGGACCTCTCGCCCGATCCGGTGCCACGACCCGAGGCCGCGCCGCCTCCCGGCCCCCCGCCGGGTCCGCCGGGGACGTTCCCGCTCGGGGACGACCTCGCCTCGCTCGCGGGCTTCACGCCGGCGTGGGGCCTCACGGCGCCCTCGCGGGCGATGTCGGTGGACGGGACGATCTCCAGCCACACGTCGACCCTCTCGCCCGCGCCGGAGGCCGAGTCGCCACCCCCGTCCCCCCAGTTCGGCGGGTCGGGGATCATGCTGGATGATCTCCCCTCCCTCGAGGCGCCCGAGCTGCCGGCGCACGGCGAGCTCGAGCTCGACTCCGGCACGGGCACGCCGGACTGGAGCGAGGTCTCACCCACCCACCTCGGTGGCAACGAGATCCAGCTCGCGTCCGACCTTCCCTCGATCGAGCTCGATCGCCATCCCTCCCGGGACCCCGACCCTGGCTTCACGGCGGATCTCTCCTGGCCGACCCCTGCCAGCCCGCCGGCGCCCGCCGCCGAGGCGGCCTCGTCCGGGGCCGGCTGGTCGTTCGCGCCTCCGACCTCGCCGGCTCCGCCGCCGGCCGCCTCCCCCGCGCCGGTGGCCTCGCCGCCCGCCTCGACGGCCGGTCCGGGCTGGGACGATCCGTTCTCCGACCTCTCCGCGTCGCCACGGCCGCCCGCCGCCACCCCCGAACCGATCGTCACGTCGTCGCGCGGCCTCTCGCCGAACGCCGTCGTGCTCGACGAGGCGCCTGCTGCGAGCGTGACTGGACCCGACCACGGGTTCTTCGAGATGCCGTCCGACGCCCCCGGGCCCGGGGCCGAGCCCGAGCCGTCGGCCTCGCTGCTCCCGGACATCCCCGACGCGGCGGAACCGGTGGCCGCGCCCCTGTCGCTGGCCACCTCGGCACCGCTCCAGGCGATCTCCAAGCCCCCGGGCCGGATGCGGCTCGGACTTCAAGAGAGCGAGCGGCCGGGGACTGCCCGTCGCGTGAGCGCGGTGGTCCTCAACGTGGGGCTCGCGGCGCTGTTGCTCCTCGTCGTGGTGGGGGTGGTCTCCAGCTGGGCGACGGCCGGCCGGGTCGAAAGAGCGGCGCTCTCCCCGCGGCGGCTGCTTCAGGCGTTGCGGCCGGGCATCGGCTTCAGCCCGGTCGAGGTCACGCCGGGCACGTACGAGACGCGCTCCGGGCGCTGGCTGCTCTACGTGCGCGGGCGGGTGACGAACCGGGGAGCAGCGCCGGGGCGGGTCCGGGTGCGCGCCGAGGTCTGGGATGGAGCGCAGGCGGTGAAGACCGGGGAGACGCTGGCCGGCGCCATCGCGACGCCGGAGGAGCTGTGGCGCGCCGCGACCCCGGCCGACGTCGAGGCGCTCCGCTCGCGGCTGCTCGCGGCGGCGACGCCGGTCCCGGACGGGCAGGAGGCGGACTTCCTGGTCCTCTTCGACGAGGCGCCGCGAGACCTCTCCGGTCTCCGGCTCCAGATCACGGCCAGCGTCGACCGCTCGGCCGCATCAGCGCCTCGCGGCGCTCGGGGCGCACCTCCGGAGCCGTGAGCCGGCCGGCAGCGCGACGCCTGCATCACCGGCTGCGGAGCTAGACCCTCGCCGCCTTGGGACCGAGCGCGCTCAGGCCTTCTTGCGCGAGTCGCCGTCCTTCTCGTGCTCGCGCGGAGCGCGCAGCGTCCGCTCGGGCTTCACGTCGATGAAGCCCTGACCCTGCGACGCCTTCTTGAACGAGTAGACGAACTTCCCGAGCGCGTTGCCGAGCGAGGACATGCGGGAGGCGGAGAACACCACCAGCAGCACGAAGAGGATGACGAGCAGCTCTCCGAATCCCAGACGAGGCATGGCGCGGTGCACACCATCCCCCGCGCCGTCGGTGCACGCAAGCGGCTTGACCGCCGAGGCATCCAGGTCGGACGCTGCTGAAGCACCGTGCGCATCCTCGGTCACCGGGGCGCGAGCAGCGACGCGCCGGAGAACACCCTCGCCGCGTTCCTCCTCGCGCTCGCGCAGGGCGCCGACGGGGTGGAGCTCGACGCGCGGCTGTGCCGCTCGGGCGAGGTGGTGGTCTTCCACGACGAGCGCCTCGAGCGGCTCACCGGGGCTCCCGGCCGGGTTGCCGACACGTCCTGGGCCGACCTCTCGCGACTCGAGGTCCGGTCTGGCCCGAGCGGCGCCACGCCGGCCCGGGTCCCGCTCCTCTCCGAGGTGCTGGAGGCGCTGCCGCGCACCGCGTTCATCAACGTCGAGCTGAAGAGCGAGGACTGGAGTGGAACCCGCGTGGCGGAGGCCGCCGGCGCCCTGCTCGAGGCCGGACGGCACGACTCCCACGTCGTCGTCTCCTCCTTCGACCCGCGCTGCCTCCTCCGGCTGGCGCTCGGCCACCCACGTCTGAAGCGGGGGCTCCTCCTCGATCCCGACCGCTCGCAGCTCGTCCAGCGGAACGTCACCCTCCCGCTCCTCGGCCGGGACGCGGTTCACCCCGAGGCCGCTCACCTCGGCGAGAGCGACGTGCGCCGGTGGCACAGGAGCGGCCGGGAGGTCGCGGTGTGGACCGTGGACGACCCGCAGGTGGCGCGACGGCTCCGCGCCTGGGGCGTTGACACCTGCATCACCAACCGCCCGGGGATGCTCCGGGCGGAGCTCGACCGCTGAGACGGGAGTTCCCCTCTACCTCTGGAGGCTCGCCTCGCTCTGGGTTCGCGCCAGCGCCTGGGCCACCGCCGCCGGACGGCGCCGGATGATGAGCACCTTCCGCGAGGCGAAGTCCTGCGTCTGCCTCGCCACCACCATCACCATGTTCGCGCCTTCCTTGAGCGGGAAGTCGGTGGTGAACTTCAGCTTGGTGGGCTCGTTCTTCGGGCTGTCCGAGGTGCGGAAGAAGACCTTCTGGTCGTTGACCAGGACGTACATGTCCAGGAGACCCTTCGGCTCGGACACCGTCCCCGAGAGGGTGAAGCGATCCGAGGGCGCGACGACGCCGCCCTGGGTCTGGTCCACCTGAAGGACGATCTGCGGCGGCTCGCGGTAGGGCACCGCCGCCAGCTCGGGCGCGGCCGCCTTCGCGTTGCGGGCCTCGTGGCTGTCCGAGGCGCGCAGGAAGCCGAACCGGCCCTTCTCGGTCTCCACCTTCGTCAGGCCGTTCACCCGGCCGAGGACCTGGAGGACGCCGGCCTTCTTCACCCGGGCCATCACCGGAGCCCGGTCGTCGGGCCCGGCCAGCACCGGAGCGCCGTTCTCGACCCGGACGCTCCCCTTCCGCGCCTCGATGGTGAACGGCTTGTCGGAGACCGGGAGGTTCAGCCGCTCGGTCGAGAACTCCTCCAGCGGCTCGTCGATGATCGCCAGCTTCAGGGGGAAGCTGTCTCCCACGTAGCCCTTCTTCACCTCGAGCTGGAAGCGCGCGGTGCGGGTCTCGCCGGGCGCCATCTCTCCCAGGTGGAAGCGTCCCTTCTCGATGAAGATGTTCTGGTCGGCGGCGTTCTTGATCGAGCCCACCGCGTCCATCGCCTTCCCGGTGCCCTGGTTGGTCACGTCGACCAGGAGGGTCACGCTCTCTCCGCGCTGCGCGACGCCGTCGCCGTTGCACTGGACGCAGTCGTCCACCACCTGCCAGTCGAGCGCGAAGGCCGGCCGGGGCAGCTCGCCGAAGTTCACCTCGGCGACCAGCTGCTGCGGCAACGCTCCCTGATCGTCGAAGAACCTCACCGTCACGTCGTCGCGACGGCTGTACATGTCCTTGGGCACCTTCACCGGCGCCTTCCAGGTGCGCTTCTCGCCCGGCTTCAGCGTCCCGAAGACGAACTCGCGGCGGTCGAGCAGCGGGTCCTCGCTCTCGGTCCAGGCGCGGATCCGCGACAGGGGTTCGGTGCCCTTGTTCTCGGCCGTCACCTCGAGGTCGAAGGTGTCACCGGGGGCGAGCCGCTTGTCCGGCCCGGGGCGGAGCGTGGCCACCAGCTGGGGCGCCTTCGGCGTGGGGCCGGGCGCCCAGTCGACACCGAGGGCCGCGACGGCGGTGTTGATCCGCTCCGCCTCCTGGACCCCGCGGTCGTTGAGGAAGGCCTTGCCGGACTGGAGCATCTTGTCGCGCTGGACGAAGGGCTCCTTGAGCACGAAGTCGCGGGCGAAGAGGACCTCGAAGTCCTCCTTCACCTCGTCCTGCGCCTCGGCGTCGAGCTGATCGTAGAGGTCCTCGTCCAGCTTGTTGGGGTCGACGTCCGAGGGGTGAGCGTCCTTCGTCTTCACGGCCGGCTTCGTCAGCTTGTCCGAGGGCTTCTCCGACTTGGAGAGCTTGGGATCCTTGCCCTCCTCCACCTTCTGCTGGCGGGCCGCGGCGTCCTTCTGCTTCGCGTCCTCCTTCAGGTAGCGGATGCTGACGAACGGCTTCTCCTTGCCGAGGACCTCCTCGCGCTTGGTGGCGACGGGGTTGCTGGCCGAGTTGCCGAAGTGATGCTCGAGGTCGGCCTCTCCGAGGGTCTTGCGGGGCGCGAAGACGTTGATCCGGTCGGCGGTGACGCGCGTCGGGACCAGCTCGATGTCCGGCTCGATGCCGACTTCCTGGATGCTCACGTCACCGGGGGTGAGGTACTTGGCGATGGTGAGCTTGAGGGCGCTCTCGTCGTTGGGGTTCCCGCTGGGGGAGCCGAACTCGTAGAGCACCTGCACCGAGCCCTTGCCGAAGGTCTGCTGGCCGATGATCACCGCGCGGTTCAGGTTCTTCAGCGCGCCAGCGACGATCTCCGAGGCGGAGGCGCTCCCGGGGTTCACCAGCACGGCGAGGGGGTACTTGTTGTCCCCGTCGTCGGCGTGGGCCCGCTTCTCCTCGCGCTGCCGCTCGCTGAGCGAGACGGTGGTGACGATCGTGCCCTGGCTCAGGAAGAGGTCCGAGACCTGGATCGCCTGCTCCAGGAGTCCGCCGGGGTTGCCGCGCAGGTCGAGCACCAGGCCCTTCAGGCCGCCGCTGGGCTCCGCGTCGCTCTGGAGCTTGCCCAGGGCGGTCTGCATGTCGCGGGTGGTGTTGCCCTGGAAGTTCTTCAGTCGGATGTAGCCCACGTTGCCGGCGAGCAGCTTGGACTGGACCGACTCGATGGAGATGGTGGCCCGGGCGAGGGTGAGGACCATCGGCTTGTCGAGGCCCTTCCGCTCCACGGTGATGGTGACCCGGCTGTCCACGGGCCCGCGCAGCTTGGACACGGCCTCGTTGAGGTCCATGTTGACCGTGGACTCCTCGCCGATCTTCTTGATCTGGTCGTCCTTCTTGATGCCCGCGCGCGAGGCCGGCGTCTTGGGGAGCACCCGCACCACGGTGAGGTTGCTCTCCTTCATCTGGATGACGAAGCCGAGGCCTCCGAACTCACCCTTCGTGGTGAGGCGCATCTCCCGGTAGTACTCGGGCTTCAGCAGCACCGAGTGCGGGTCGAGCGTGGAGAGCATGCCGTTCACCGCCGAGTACTCGACGTCGCGGGTGTCCTCGCTCGCGCGAAGATTGTTTCCGATGAACTCGAAGACGTCCTTCATCTGGAAGGACATCTTCCACAGCGAGTCGACGTGGCTGATGTCGAAGTCGCGGGTCTTCCCGTTCACGTTGAGGTGGAGCTTCTGGCGATCCTTGTCCGCTTCGACCATCACGTCGGGGACGGTGCGCTCCACCTGCTCCAGCGAGGCCACCATCATCTCGCGGGGGTTGATCCGCTTGGGGTCGACGTACGCGTCCTTCACGTAGATGACGACCTTGTTGAAGATCTTCAGCGCCGACAGGTCGTGCGGCGGGCGATCTCCGTTGCGGACGACGTCGGAGGAGCCCTCGCCGCGTGCGGCAGGACCCGCGACGGCCTCGCCGACGGTGAAGGGGAGCGGCGCGTGGTCGCGCGCGAGGAGGGCCCAGGCCCCGAGGAGAGCGAGGACCAGGAACGAACGGCGCATCAATCGGGGCATGGGGAAGATTCGACTCTAACCACCGGGTATGGGGCCTTCAAGACAGGGTTCCCGCTGAAACCAGCGAACGGTGCAGCAGAGTCCCGGCGACGACTGCAAGCGGCAGGAGGAACAGGTTCAGGAGCGGGACCCACAGGAGAACAGTGACCGCCAGCCCGAAGCCCAGGGCGAGCCCGGTGCGTCTCGCAAGCACCTGCCGCACCTCGGCAAAGCCGCCCCCGCGACGGGCCAGTGGTGGGTCCAGGTACTCGGTGCAGGCGAACAGCGCGGTCCAGACGACCCCGGCGCCGGCCCACACCGGCGCGCCCGCGGGAACGAGGAGCTGCAGCACCAGAAGGAGCGCCTGACCGGCGATGAGGAGCAGCACCCGGAGCGTGGTGCGAGCGAGGGCGGAGACTGCCTGACGAGCCGCGCCGGCGATGCCAGACGGGGGGGCGGGCGGTGCGCCCACTGCCGACTCGGTGGCCGCGACGAGGGTGTCCTCGAGCGGCGCCAGCGCGAGCAGGGGAAGGGTCGCCGCGCCGAGGAGCCACGCCAGTGCGCCCGACACGACGAGCGTGAGCTCCCAGAGCCAGCCCACCGCGCCTTCCGGGTGCGGCCAGACGGCTCCGAGGAGCCGTGGAAGGAACGTCCAGAGCGCCCACGCCCAGCCGGCGAAGATGAGGAGGGTGACGGCGGCGCAGAGCGTGGCGAGCCGTCGCAGCCGCGGGACGCGCAGCACCAGGCTGGCGGCCCGGATCGGGTAGCTCGCGCCCCGGAGGAGGTCGAATGCACCACGTCTCGGCGGCAGCTCGGGGGTGTCTTCCATACGAGGGGGGCGGCAAGCGCCTCGACCGTTGTTATAGACGCGGCCCTGAATGTCGCTCGACCGCGCCCCGACCGAAGACGAGGCCGTCACCTCCATCGACGCGCTGATCGAGGGCTTCCGGACGGCGGAGCGGCCGCGGGCCGAGCACGGGGTGGGGCTGGAGCACGAGAAGTTCCTCTACCCGCTGGAAGGCCTGCCCATTCCCGTTCCGTACGACGGTCCGCGGGGAATCCGCGCCTTGCTGGGCCTGCTGGAGGCGCGAGGATACACACCGTTTCGTGACGCTCCGGACGCCCCTCCGATTGCGCTCACCCGGGGGAACCACACCCTGTCGCTGGAGCCCGGGGGACAGTTCGAGCTCTCCGGGTCGCCGGCCGGGACCGCCCGGGCGGTTCACGCAGAGAACGTTGCGCACGCACGGATGTTGACCGAGGCGGCCCGGGAGCTCGGGCTGCAGCCCGTGACCCTGGGCTACCGTCCCTGGGGCACCACGGCGGACATCCCCTGGATGCCGAAGAAGCGGTACCAGGTGATGCGGCAGACGCTTCCGGTGAGGGGGAAGCTCGCCCTGGACATGATGCTGATGACCTGCACCGGGCAGGTCTCGCTGGACTGGTCGTCGGAGGCCGACTGCGCCCGGAAGGTGACGGCGACCGCGCGGCTGACGCCGCTGCTGGTGGCGCTCTTCGCCAACAGCCCGCTGGTGCAGGGGAAGCCCAGCGGGTGGATGAGCTACCGGAGCCACGTGTGGAGCGACGTGGACCCCACGCGATGCGGGTACTTCCCGCGGATGCTGGACGGGACCTTCGACTACCGCGCCTACGTCGATTGGGCGCTGAAGGCGCCGCTGCTCTTCCTGCGTCGCAATGGCGACTACGTGATGCCGGCGATGACCTTCGGTGATCTGCTGGAGCACGGATTCGAAGGACGGCCGGCGCGGTTCTCGGACTGGACGGACCATCTCTCGACGCTGTTCCCCGAGGTCCGGATCAAGCGGGTGATGGAGGTGCGGGGGGCGGACTCGGTGTCGCTCGAGCAGACGGCGGCGCTGGCTGCGCTGTGGCGAGGGCTGCTCTACGACGACGCATCGCTCGACGCCGCGCTGGGGCTCTTGCCGCGGCTGTCGTTCGCGGAGCACCTGGTGTTCCACGAGGAGGCGCAGCGGAACGGTCTCGGAGGGAAGCTGCGGCGGACCTCGCTGGCGGCGATGGCGCTGGAGATGGTGCGGATCGCGCGGGTCGGGCTCGAGCACCTCGACCCGGACGACATCCCGCTGCTGGCGCCGCTGGAGGAGCGGGCGCGCTCGGGTCGTTCCCCGGCGGAGGACGTGCTGGAAGCGTTCCGCGAGGAGCCGTCGCCGGCGAAGTTCCTGTCGCGATTCGCCCTGCTTCCGGGCTGAGGGCCCTGCCTCACGCTGCCCGGTGGCCTCGGAGGCGCTTCGCGATCCCGAGGGCGATCAGGACCGAGCCCGCGACGAGGAACGGCAGCATCAGCACGATGAGAAGCCGGAGCACTCCGCAAGCTCCGGCGAACGACCACGCCACGAAAGGCTCGCAGGACGGCTCGTACGCGACCAGCTGGACCGCGAGCGCCGTGTCGCTGAGCACCGCGGTGATCGAGAGCGCCACTCCGACGATGAGCAGCCGTGTGCCGGTCCGTGCCGACGCCTCGGGGTCCTGGCGCTCGGTCACCGGAGCCGGGGGGACCGGTGCGGCGGGCGATCTCGCCACGGCGTGACGGCGCCGCCGGGGACGATGGCGAGTCGTCATGGCGAGATTACCGGCGGCCGAAGAGCTTCTTGAGCCCGCCGAGGACGCCGGTCTCCGCCTTCGGAGGAACCGCCGGGGTCTCGGGCTCGGACGGCACGCGCTGCGGAGGGGGCGTCTCCGACTCCGTGCTCGGGGCCGGCATCTGCAGCTGCAGCGGCTGGCGCTTCCCGCTGGGGTTCGTCGCGGCCGCCCGGAGCACGCCGTCGGTGTCGAGCGAGAGGTGGAGCAGCCAGTCACCGGCGCGGTCCGCCGGCGCTCGCAGGAGGCCGAGGAAGCTCCGCGGGTCCGGCGCCTTCGCCGGTCCCTGGAAGACCTGCACCTCCAGCGGCGCCCCGAGCGCGAGGGTCAGGGTGAGCGTCTTCTCGGCCGGGAGGCGTGTGTTCCGATCCAGCACCCGGACCTGGCCGAGCTCCGGGGCGATGATCTCCAGCGGGACGCCGAGCACCTCGTGCAACGCGGTTCGCGACGCGCTCTTCGGACCTGCGGTGTTCAACAGGTGCGCCAGCGCGGCCGCCCCCGTCGAGACCGCCGAACCCGGGTCCACGTCGGTGCGCGCGTACCGCCCCATCGCGTCCTCGATCATCCGGCGGACGTGGGGAAGGCGGGTGGCGGAGCCGACCAGGACCAGCTCGTCGAGCGAGTCCGGGGTCAACGACGCCGACCGCAGCACCTCACGCGCGAGCAGGACCCCGCGCTCGACCAGCGCGGTGGTCCGCGCCTCGAGGTCGGGGCGCGAGAGCCGGGAGCCGTCGATGATTCCTTCCTTCAGCGTGGCGTCCTCGAGCTGCGTCCTCAGCAGCCCCGCCTCGCTGATGCGCCTGCGGAGCACGGCTCCGTCGGCCCGGGCGCTCTTGTCCAGCGCGAGCGCGATCTGCTCGTCGAAGTTGGCCGCGCCGAGCGACCCATCGCCGCCACAGGCCACCATGTCCAGGTCGTTGCCCGACGCGGCCAGCACCGCGATGTCGCAGGTGCTCGCGCCCATCCGGAAGACCAGGATGCGCCGTCGCGCCAGACCGCGCCCGTGGGCGAAGGCCATCGTCGCAGCGGTGGGTGCCTGGACCAGCCGGACACCCTCGAAGCCAGCGCGCTCGGCGGCCTCGCGCAGGCGCTCGCGCTGGACGGTGTTGAAGGCCACCGGGACGGTGAGCACCACGCGCGCCGCCTGGTGGGAAGTGATCTCCTCCGCCCGGTGGCGGATCCAGCGGAGCAGCGTGGCCAGCAGCTCGCCCGCCCCCACCGTCCCGCCCTCGAGCGCGAACGCCGCCTCGCCCCGGTCGTCCGGCACCACCTGCGCCGGCCAGCGACGCGCCACGGTGCGGGCGGTGTCGGACCCGGCGGGCGTCCCGAGGAACGGCAGCGGTGCCCCGACCCAGAGCGGAACCTCCGGTGCGTCGGGGGCGAGCATCCGCGGAGGCGCCCCCGGCTCCCGGACCAGCCGGACGGGCACCTCGTGACGGCCCCCGACGGCGTCCAGGACGAGCGGCTCGGCGCGTCCATCGTGGAACCAGCTGGCGCGGACCGACTCGGCGTTGATCTCGATGCCCAGCTCGGTGGTGCCGACCGGAGCGGTGCGTGTCTCGGCCGGAGCCACGGGCGATGGGGTCTCCTCGTCGCTGCGCGCCTCGACCGGACCGGGCGTCTCGGCCTCGCGCGCTTCCAACGCCGGCGGCACGAGGGTGAGCGGTGACGGAGCGGGAGGCGCCTCGGACTTCGGGACGTCCGGCGTGGGCTCGAGGCGGATCGCGCCCTCCTCGAGGATCGGCGCCTCGTCCAGCGGGGGAGGCGGTGGGACCGGCATCTCGTCCGGCGCCGCGGTCTCCATCGAGGGGAGGAGCGGGATGGGGGTGGTGGGCCGCTCGTGGGTCGCGCCCGGCTGCTTCAGCGCCTCCCCGACGTCGTGGAAGGAGGACTCGGGGACGTGGAGCGGCTCGTCACCGCGCACCGGCGCCTCCAGCTTGAAGCGCTCGGGTGGCTCGGGTGGCGGCTCGTCGAGCGGCGTGACGATGAGCGTGCCGGCGGGCGGTGTGATCGCAGCGTGAACGTCGGCGGACGCGCGCGTCTGCTCGAGGCCTGCTGGCTTGCGGAGCGGACCCGGCCCCTTGAACTCGGTGACGACGAGCTCCGGCACCTCCACCTCGTCCAGCGGAGGATGCGGTCCGGTGGTTCCGGTCCGGTGCTCCGTCGACGGAGGCTCGCCCGCCGCCGCCGAGGACGCGCTCGATGCCGTTGCCTCGGAGCCGGTGCCCGCGGCGTCCTCCGGGACGGCCGCTCCTTCCGGACCCTTCGCTCTGGCCGGAGCTCTTGGAGACGAGCCGTGCCCGTGCCGTGCCGCCGCCCACGCCTCGAGCGTCGTGCCCTCGAGCGGCGGGGTGTCCTCCATCGACGAGGCCCGCTCCTCCGGAGCTGCGGCCTCGGGGGTGCCGGACACCTTTGACAGGGCCTCGAGCGTCGTGTCCTCGAGGAGCGGGGTGTCCTCCATCCTCGGGGCACCCTCCTCCGGAGCCGCGGCCTCGGACGTGCCAGACACGCTCGACGGAGCCTCGACCTCGCCCGCGTCGGCGCTCGCGGGCTCGAAGGTGCCAGACACCTTCGATGGGACCTCGGGGCTCTCGGCCGCGGCGCTCGCGGGCTCGAAGGTGCCAGACACCGTCGACGGGACCTCGGGGCTCTCGGCCGCGGCGGCGCTCGCAGGCTCGAAGGTGCCAGACACCTTCGACGGAGCCTCGGCCTCGTCCGCGGCGGCGCTCGCAGGCTCGAAGGTGTCAGACACCTTCGAGGTTGCCTCCGCTTCTTCCGCGGGTGCTGTCTCGCCCGGGGCGGAGACGGCCTCGGATGCGGCCGCGGCAGGGATGACCGGCTCTTCCGGCGCCAGGAGGGTCCCGGGAACCGGCGTCGGGCCGAGACCCGGGGCCAGCTCCTCCGGGGTCTCTCCCGACGTCGCGTCGGACACCTCGTCGGCCGAGACCTCCTCCGGCTCCGGCTCGGCACGCGCCGCCGGGAGCGGGTGGAAGGGCGTGGGAGGCTGGACGCGCGCCGGACCCGCGGGCGGAGCCCACGCCTCGCGATGCGCCGGACGGGCCAGCATCTCGCGCGATGGCGAGCCGGCCACCGCGCTCGGTCCCGACGGTGCCGCCCACGCGCTCGGATGGGCCTGTGCCTCGGCCGGAGCGCTGCCCCGCGCGGGACGCCCGGAGACGATGCGCTCCACCAGCGCCTTCCCCGTCGCCTCGAGCCGGACGAACCGGAGCGTCATCCCCGGCCGCTCGCCCCCGGCGTTGGAGCGCACCACCACGCCCTCGCCCCGCAGGATCGACGTGCCGTCGGCGAGAATCAGATCGAAGAGCAGCGACGCGCCCACCGGCTTCGGAGCCTTCGTGGCGAGAAAGAACCCGTCACGGCCCACGTGGGCGCCATAGCTGGCGGCAAACTCGTCCTCGCTGCGGAAGGGCAGCCGGACGCGGAGCGGCGTCGGCGCGGACATGCGGTGGGGCCAAAGATGCCCCGAATCCGCGCACTTCCCAAATCCTGGGAATACGGGGCTAGGCCCGGACCGAGGCGACCAGCTTCTCGACGGCCGCTCCGAGGAGCGCCGGGTCCGCGCCACCGGCCTGGGCGAGGTCCGCCTTCCCGCCCCCCGACCCCCCGGCCACCCGGGCCACCTCGCGGATGGCGTCCGCGGCGCTGAACCCGCGGGCCACGATGTCCTTCGTCGCCCCGACGAGAACCAGGCCCTTGCCGTCCTTCTCGCCCCACACCACCACCACGCCCGACTGGAGCTTGTCGCGGAACTGGTCTGCCAGCGCGCGGTAGGCCTTCGCGTCGGCCGGGTCCACCCGGTGTGTGAGCACCTTCACCCCGTTCACCTCGCGCGCCTCGGAGAGCACGTCCTTGCTGCTGGCCGCCGAGGCCCGCCGCGCGGCGGTCTCGACCTCCTTCTCCAGCTCCTTCACCCGGCGCTGGGTCGCCTCCACCCGGCGCACCAGCTCCTTGGGCGACGTCCGCAGCGCCTCGGAGGCGCGGCGCACCTCGTGCTCCATGTCGCGGACCCAGGCCGCGGCCCCGATGCCCGTCAGCGCCACGATGCGCCGGACGCCCGAGGCGATGCCGCCCTCGGAGGTGATCTTGAAGAAGCCGATGTCGCCGGTGCGTTGGACGTGCGTGCCGCCGCACAGCTCGGTGGACTGCGGATGGACGCTCACCACCCGGACGCGGTCGCCGTACTTCTCCCCGAACAGCGCCACGGCGCCGGCCTTCTTCGCCTCGTCGAGGTCCATCACCTTGGTCTCGGCGCCGGCGTTGTCGCGGATCCAGCCGTTGACCAGGTCCTCCACCCGCTCCAGCTGCTCGGGAGTGGGCTGCGAGAAGTGCGAGTAGTCGAAGCGCAGGTAGTCCGGGGCCACCACCGAGCCGGCCTGCTTCACGTGCTCGCCGAGGACGATCTTCAGCCCGCGGTGCAGGAGGTGGGTCGCCGAGTGATTGGCGCGGATCGAGTTCCGCCGCTGCCCGTCCACCGAGAGCTGGACCACGTCTCCGACGGCCAGCGTCCCGCTGGTCACCTGCACCTCGTGCACGGTCAGACCCGCGGTGGGCTTCGTCGTGTCCGTGACCTGGGCCTCGGCCTTCCCGCCCCGCCCGACGATGCGCCCGGTGTCGCCCACCTGGCCGCCCGCCTCCCCGTAGAACGGGGTCCGGTCGGTGAGGAGCTCGCCCCGCTCGCCGGCGCGAAGCTCGGGGACCTCGCGCCCGTCCTTCACCAGCGCCACCACGGAGCCCTCGCCCTCGTGGCCTTCGCCCTCGTAGCCGAGGAACACCGTCTCCCCCAGCCGGCTCTGCAGCGCCGGCCAGAGGTCCGCCACCGACTTTTCGCCCGAGCCGCCGAAGGTCGCGCGCTGCCGCTGCGCCTCCATCAGCTCCTCGTAGCGGTCCAGGTCCACGTCGAAGCCGCGCTCGCGGGCGATGATCTGCGTGAGGTCCCAGGGGAAGCCGTGCGTGTCGTGGAGGAGGAAGACCACGTCGCCGGTGAGGACCTTCTTTCCCTTGGCCTGGACCATCTCCTCGTCGATGAGCTTGAGCCCACGGGCCAGCGTGCGGCGGAAGGACTCCTCCTCGTGCCGGGTGGCCTCGAGGACGAACGCCTCGTTCTCCTCGAGCTCGGGGTAGGCCTCGTTCATCTCGGCCACGACGACCTTCACCACCTGGTGGAGGAACGGCTCGTCCAGCCCGAGCCGCGACCCGTGACGGATGGCGCGCCGCATGATCCGCCGGAGCACGTAACCGCGTCCCTCGTTGGAGGGCTGGACGCCGTCGGAGATGAGGAACGCCGTCGCCCGGGCATGGTCGGCGATGACGCGCATCGATGCGTCGTCCGCGCCGTCACGGCCGTAGACCTTCCGCGAGAGCTCGCTCGCCTTCGCGAGGAGCGGGGCGAACAGGTCGGTGTCGTAATTGCTCCGCTTGCCCTGGACCACCGCGGTGATGCGCTCCAGGCCGGCGCCGGTGTCGATCGACGGGCGAGGGAGCGGCTCGAGCGGGCTGTCCTTCTCCTTCCGCTCGAACTGCATGAAGACCAGGTTCCAGATCTCCAGCCACCGGTCGCACTCACAGGCGACGCCGAGGCACTTCCGCCCCGCGGCCTCCTCGGCGCAGGGGATGTCGTCGCCCTGGTGGTAGTGGATCTCCGAGCAGGGGCCGCACGGACCGGTGTCCCCCATCGCCCAGAAGTTGTCCTTGTAGCCGAGCCGGTGGATGCGCGACTCGGGCACGCCCACCTTCTTCCACAGCCGGGCGGCCTCTTCGTCCCAGGGGATGCCCTTCTCACCGTTGAAGACGGTGGCTGCGAGGCGGTCCGGCGAGAAGCCCAGGTCCTTCGTCACGAACTCCCACCCGAAGGCGACCGCGTCCTCCTTGAAGTAGTCACCGAAGGAGAAGTTCCCCAGCATCTCGAAGAAGGTGTGGTGCCGCGCCGTGAACCCGACGTTGTCCAGGTCGTTGTGCTTGCCGCCCGCGCGCACGCACTTCTGGGACGAGGTGGCGCGCTTGTAGGGGCGGGCCTCGCGCCCGGTGAAGACGTCCTTGAACTGCACCATGCCTGCGTTGGTGAAGAGGAGGCTGGGGTCGTCGAGTGGCACGAGCGAGCTGCTCGCCACCCGCCGGTGACCCCGGTTCTCGAAGTAGGAGAGGAACGCCTCTCGGACCTGTGCGGCGGTACGGGCCATGGAATCCCTGCATATAACGTCTGCTAGGCTCGGGGCCTCACGCCGTGTGCGCCCACCCCCTCGCTCTCCCCGCCCGGACCCTCCGAACGGTGGCGCTCGGGGCGGTGCTGCTCGGGGGGAGCGCGCTGGCCGAGGGGGACCCCCGCATCGCCTTTCTCGCCCGGCAGCTCGCGACCGCCACCGACCCCCGCGTCCGGGCCCAGGCGGCCCTGACCCTGGCGACCACCGAGGCGCCAGGGGCGCTCGGCCCCCTGTGCGCAGCGCTCGGGGACCCCGAGCCACTGGTCCGGTCGGCAGTCGCCCGCTCGCTCCCGGAGCTCCATGACCTCGGCGCCCTGGAGTGCCTCATCGCTCACGCCGGGGAGACCGTGCCCGAACCCCAGGCGGAGATCCGCCGGGCCCTCGCCGTGCTCCGCAAGGTGAAGGAGCGCAGGCCCACGGTGGACGTCTGGGTCGAGCCGGTGCGCGATCCGTCCAGCCCACCCCTGGGGGAGGCGCTGTGCGGTGAGGCGCGGACCCGGCTGGTGAGGCGCCTGACCTGGTCCGGCGCCCGCAGCGACGGCGTCGAGTCGGCCCCGAAGTCCACGAAGCGGGGGACGCCGGCGTACGTCCTTCAGCCCACGCTCCTCCGCGGCGACGGCGGCGCCGTGGTCATGGCCGCGGTGTGCCTCACCTGGCCGAGCAAGCAGATCCTGGGCGAGGTTCGGGTGAAGGGAACGGGGGGGACGCCGGTGGATCTGGTCCGCGCGCTGGTCCCCCGGCTGATCGAGGACGCTGCGAGCACGTTCGAATGGGAGTTGACTCCATGATGGAGGCGACCATGGCGGTACGGCAGAGGAAGCTCCGGAACTACCTGCTCGATGCGCCGATGCAGCTGCGCTTCACCGCGGTGCTGGTGCTGGCCACGCTGCTCGGCGCGGGCCTGCTGGGCATCTTTCTCGCCCGGGCGCTGAATCGTCTGTCGGAGCAGGCCGAGCGCGCGGTCGAGGCGCGGGCCGCGGCGGCCCAGGCCAGCCACGAGCTGGGGAACGCGTCGCTCTCCAAGACGCTGCTCGAGCGCTTCAACGACCCCGCCTTCACCGCTCAGCTCGAGCGCCAGTCGCGGGCCATCGACGCCGCGTACCAGGCCGAGCAGGTCCAGGTCGCCGAGCAGCGGCGAGACGTGGCGCGCGAGTCGACGCGGATCGGCTGGCTGGTGCTCTTCTCGGTGGTGGTGTTCGGGCTGGCGGTGCTGGCCCTGGGCATCGTCATCACCCACCGCATCGCCGGGCCGGTGTACCGGGTGCGGCGCCTGCTGCTCGACCTCGGCGAGGGGCGACGGGACGTGCCCCGCCACGGGCTGAGGGACGGCGACGAGCTGCGCGAGCTGTTCGACGCGGCGGCCTCGCTGGTGAAGACGCTCCGGGCCGAGGACGAGGCGACCCTCGAGGCGGTCTCGGCCGCGCTGGCTGGCCCGGGACAGACCGACGGGCTTCGCCGGGTGCACGACCGGCTCGCGGTGCGGCTGCACGCCTGAGCCCGGGAGGAACGCCGAGCTCTCTCAGGGGCTGGGGGCGGCCGCGTCTCCGACCTGCTCCCAGGAGAGCAGGGCGTGGAGCGGCACCAGCACCTCGCCACCCTCGGACTCGAGCATGAGGTCGTACGGCCCCACCGAGGTCAGCGTCTCCTCGATGCTGAAGCCGTTGCGGAGCACCAGGCGGACGCGCTGACCCGCCGCGGGGAGGAACGGTCGAGGGTCGGAGTGCGGCCGCCGGTCCGGCTCTCGCGCGACGGCGACCGGCTTCTGGGCCAGCCGCGCGTCTCGCTGCAGCCGCGGGAGCAGCGCGTCCCAGGTCGAGCGCCGGGCCAGCGCGCAGACGGAGAGCTTCTCCACTCGCCCGGAGCGCTCGAGGACGAAGGCCACCGGGTGGGTGCTGAGGAGGACGTCGAGCAGGGTGCGGTCGGCGAGCACGAAGGCCAGCGGCGCCTTCTCCGCCGCCGCCTCCTTGAGCCATCCGTCGACCTGCTCCGCGGACACGGCGCTGCGCGCCTCCTTCACGGTGGCCTTGGCGCGCGTGCGGGCCTGACGGGCACGGAACTGCTCGAGGGTGAGGCCGGACTGCAGCAGACCGAAGGCCTCGGCGAGGTCGAGCCCGGCGTGCTGGCCCATCAGGCGGTAGGCCTCGTCGAAGCGCTTCGCCTCCTCGGCGTGCAGCTTCCGCCACACCCGGGCCCGCATCTTCCCCTCCAGCTCACCCTTCGCGATCCGCGCCGGCACGTGCTCCCGCGCGGCGAGTGCGAGGATGGCCTGCGGCGTGGGCGGCGTCGCGGGCCCTCGCGACGGGGGCCGCCCGTGCGGCGGGCCACCGGGACGCGGCGGCGGCCGTCCGGTGGGACGGGGCGCGGTTCCGCTGGGGCGCACCGGGGTCGGGGACACGCCCGAGGTGGACGTCGGCGTCGGCGTGGGAGTGGGAGAGGGCGAGGAGGTGGTGGGCGCGGGCCGCCGGACCACCTCGACCATCGGCGGACGCCGGCCCTTGCGGTCAGCCATCCGCGCGCTTCTCCAGTGCGGGGATGACGACCCTCCAGTGCCCGGCCTCGTTGACCAGACGGACCTCCTGCACCGTGCCGTGCGCGCTCACCGCCAGCACCGCGGTGCGGGCGTCCTCGGACTTCACCGACACCTGCGTGGGCCCCGGCGGACGCGGATCGGCCTGGAGCAGGTCCACCGGGAGCGGGTGCAGCGCGCCGCCGGTGGCCCGGGTGAGTGCCTCGGCGCGGGCGAGGAGCGCGGAGCGGCTCGCCTCCGAGAGGAGCGCGAGCGTGCGCGCGTCGTCGTCGCGCTGGACCGCGGAGAGAAGGCTCCGGTACGCGTCGACCGGCGTGTCGTCCGGAAACCGGTGACAGCCGGCGCTGGCCAGGAGCAGCAGGGCGAGGAGACGGGGCACGGCGAGGGGGCATCGTCCGGCAGCCTGGCCTCGGGCACAAGCGTCAAAACGCCGGATGGAACAGGGCTCATCGCTTGGTGAGACGGGCCCGGTACACCGGCTCTCCCGTCTCGAGGTACCGGCGCTCCCGGCTGCTCGGCACCTCCTCGGGGTCGGCGAGATGGAAGCTGCCAGGGCCGAGCGGGTTGTGCCATCCGGCGGCTTCCAGGATGGCCAGCATCTCCTCGGCGCGGGCGCGCACGTCGGTGCGCAGGTCGAAGACGGCCCCCGGCGCGGCGAGCGAGAGGAGCAGCGTCGCGAACCCGTGGGTGAGGATGACCCGCTTCCGATGGGCGCGCTTCCACCACGGGTCGGGAAACTGGAGGTGAATGCAGGCGAGGCTTCCGGGGGCGAAGAGGCGAGGGATGACCGCGCGGGCGTCGGCCTCCACCACCCGGAGGTTGGAGAGCCCCTGGGCCCGGGCGCGGTGCTCGAGCTCGCGCGCGTACTTCTTGCGCCACTCGAGCGCGACGTAGCGGATCTCGGGATGCCGGGCCGCGTGCCCGAGGGCGAAGGCCCCGGCGCCCGACCCGATCTCCAGCTCCAGCGGGCCCGGTCCGCCGAAGACGAGGGACCAGTCCGGCGGCGTGAGCAGGGTCACGAACTCGGCGCCGGCCGGTTCGGGCCGAAGGAGTGGGCCTCGGGTCATCGGGTCCCCCCGCGTCCGCGGGACTCGGCCGTCTACCACGTGCTACAGGTCGAGCCACATGAAGGTGCTGCACTCGCTCGACGACGCACGCTCCCTCGCCGGCGTGGCCCTGGCGCTGGGCAACTTCGACGGGGTGCACCTCGGACACCGGGCGCTCTTCAAGGAAGCAGCCGAGCACGGCCGTCCGGGGGCGCTCACCTTCGAGCCACACCCGGGGAAGGTGCTCCAGCCGGAGCTGGCCCCGCGGCTCATCACCCCGCTGCCCAGGAAGCTCCAGCTGCTCGAGGCGGCCGGGCTGGACGTGGTGGTGGTGCTCCCCTTCACGCTCGCGTTCGCCCGGACGCCGGCGCGGGACTTCGAGGCCATGCTCCTCGACCAGGCGCGGATCCGGGCCGTGGTCGTCGGCCGCGACTACACCTATGGAGCACAGCGTGCCGGCACGGTGTCCTCGCTGACCGAGGCCGCCATGTCCCGCGGTGCAGTGGTCGCGGTCGTGGAGCCGGTGACGGTGAACGGCGTGGTGGCCTCGTCCTCGCGCATCCGCGAGTACATCCTCGAGGGGCGGGTGGGGGCGGCGAGGGCGCTGCTCGGTCGGCCCTTCGACCTCGACGGCGTGGTGGTGAAGGGGGACGGAAGGGGCCGGAGCATCGGCTTTCCCACCGCCAACGTGGACACCCACGGCGAGCTGCTCCCCGCCTCGGGGGTGTATGCGGTCCGGGTGCGGACCGGGGACCGGTGGCACGGCGGGGCGGCAAACATCGGGACCAAGCCGACCTTCGGGGGGTCGGCGGTGACGGTGGAGGTCCACCTGCTCGACTGGTCCGGGGACCTTTACGGGCAGGAGGTGCGGGTGGAGTTCCTGGAGCGCTTGCGCGCCGAGCGGCGCTTCGCCTCGGTCTCCGAGCTCACCGCGCAGATCCGGCGGGACGTCGAGGAGGCACGGGTGGTGCTTGCACGCACCTCGGCGGTTCCTTGACACCTTTTTTTCCGACCTCTTAGATCGAACCTCCACGGCGCTGCGGCCGGCACGAGTGGCTCGACGCAGGAGCCGGTGTCTGTCCCCACGCCAGCATCGACAAGAGGGTAGAGCGAACGCATGTCCGCCGGCCGCCTCGGTGAATTGCTCGTCCGGGAGAACCTGATCTCGGTCCAGCAGCTCCGCAAAGCGCAAGAGGAGCAGCAGAAGAACGGCACCCGCATCGGCTCCGCCCTGATCAAGGTCGGGGCGATCGAGGAGCACAAGCTCACCGACTTCCTCAGCAAGCAGTACGGCGTCCCGGCGATCAACCTGAAGGACTTCGAGATCGATCCGGAGATCGTCAAGCTGGTGAAGAAGGAGGTCGCGCAGAAGCACCTGGTCATTCCGGTGAACCGCGCCGGCCAGTCACTGATCGTGGCGATGGCCGACCCCTCGAACATCTACGCCGTCGACGACCTCAAGTTCACCACCGGGTACAACATCGAGCCGGTGGTGGCGTCCGAGCCGAGCATCCGCGAGGCCATCGATCGCTACTACGCGGAGAAGGGCCCCTCGCTCGACGAGATCCTCGGCCAGGCCGACGAGCAGGTGGACGTCGCCGAGCAGGAGCAGGACGAGATCGACGTCAAGGCGGCCGAGGACGCGCCGGTCGTCAAGCTGGTGAACCTCGTGCTCGTCGATGCGATCCGCAAGGGAGCCAGCGACATCCACGTCGAGCCCTACGAGAAGGACTTCCGGGTCCGCTTCCGCATCGACGGCGTGCTCTACGACGTGATGAAGCCGCCGATGAAGCTGAAGAACGCGATCATCAGCCGACTGAAGATCATGGCCTCGCTGGACATCAGCGAGCGGCGGCTCCCGCAGGACGGGCGCATCAAGATCAAGACCTCCGGCAAGGAGATGGACTTCCGGGTCAGCGTCTGCCCCACGCTCTTCGGCGAGAAGGTGGTGCTCCGGCTTCTGGACAAGTCGAACCTCCAGCTGGACATGACCAAGCTCGGGTTCGATGCCGAGCCGCTCCGCTGGTTCAAGGAGGCCATCGACCGGCCGTACGGCATGGTGCTGGTGACCGGGCCCACGGGCTCCGGGAAGACGACGACGCTCTACTCGGCGCTGACCTCGCTCAACACCCCCGACGTGAACATCAGCACCGCCGAGGATCCGGTCGAATTCAACTTCGCCGGGATCAACCAGGTGCAGATGCATGACGACATTGGCCTGAACTTCGCCGCGGCGCTCCGGAGCTTCCTCCGCCAGGACCCGGACATCATCATGATCGGCGAGATCCGCGACTTCGAGACCGCGGAGATCGGGGTGAAGGCCGCGCTCACCGGTCACCTCGTGCTCAGCACCCTCCACACCAACGACGCCCCGGGCACCGTGAGCCGCCTCCTGAACATGGGCATCGAGCCGTTCCTGGTGACGGCGTCGCTGAACCTCATCCTCGCCCAGCGTCTGGCGCGCCGGCTGTGCCCCGCCTGCAAGCGCCCGGCGGAGAACATCGAGGAGCAGGCGCTGCTCGACGCGGGTGTCCCCGCGGACAAGGTGCAAAGCTTCACCCCCTACGAGAAGGCGGGCTGCCGCGAGTGCAACGACCGCGGCTACCGCGGCCGCGTGGCGATCTACGAGGTCATGCCCTTCTGGGACGGCCTCAAGGAGCTCGTCATCAACGGCGCCTCCGCCGCCGAGCTGAAGCAGGAGGCCATCCGGCTCGGAATGCAGACCCTACGCATGGCCGCCCTCGGGAAGATGATGGCCGGGATGACCACCCTCGAAGAGGTGGTCGGCAACACCGCCCCGGACCGTTTCTAGAAAGACAAGGGACGTGGCGAACCTCCATCAGCTCCTGAAGGCGATGGTCGAGAAGAATGCTTCCGACCTGCACATCACCACCGGCAGCCCGCCCCAGCTCCGCATCGACGGTGAGCTGGTTCCGCTGAAGGCGGCGCCGCTCTCGCCGGTGGAGACCAAGCAGATCTGCTACTCGGTGCTCACCGACGCGCAGAAGGCCAAGTTCGAGGAAGACCACGAGCTCGACCTCTCGTTCGGCGTGAAGGCGCTCTCGCGCTTCCGCGCGAACCTCTACATGCAGCGGGGCGCGGTGGCCGGGGCCATCCGGACCATCCCCTTCAAGATCCTGACCTTCCAGGAGCTGGGGCTTCCGCCTGTGGTGACCGAGCTGTCGAAGAAGCCGCGGGGCCTCGTTCTGGTCACCGGCCCCACCGGCTCGGGGAAGAGCACGACCCTCGCGAGCATCATCGACAAGATCAACACCGATCGTCACGAGCACATCATGACGATCGAGGATCCCATCGAGTACCTGCATCCCCACAAGAACTGCCTCATCAACCAGCGCGAGGTGGGTGCCGACACCCGGAGCTTCAAGACGGCCCTCAAGTACATCCTCCGGCAGGACCCGGACGTGGTGCTGGTGGGCGAGATGCGCGACCTCGAGACCATCGAGGCCGCGCTGGTCATCGCCGAGACCGGTCACGTCTGCTTCGGCACCCTGCACACCAACAGCTGCGTGCAGACCATCAACCGGGTGCTGGACGTGTTCCCGCCCTTCCAGCAGCCGCAGATCCGCGCCCAGCTGTCCTTCGTGATCGAGGGAGTGCTCAGCCAGTCCCTGCTCCAGAAGGTGGGCGGCGGCCGATGCCTTGCCCTGGAGATCATGGTCCCCAACCCCGCGATCCGGAACCTCATCCGCGAGGACAAGGTCCACCAGATCTACTCGGCGATGCAGGTCGGCCAGGCGAAGTTCGGCATGCAGACCTTCAACCAGAGCCTGGCGATGCTCCTCACCAAGCGAATGATCACCCAGGACGAGGCCTTCGGGCGCTCGTCCGACCCCGAAGAGCTGAAGAACATCCTGGCCAGTGGCGCCGTGGGGAGTGTGCTGCCCGGGCACACCGCCCCACCCGTGACTGGCCGGTCCATGCCCCCGCGCTCCTGAGCTAGGATTCCGTTCCCATGGCAGTCTCCGCCACCGCCCTCAAGACGAAGTCCGCTCCCAAACCCAAGCAGTGGGTGTGGGAAGCGAGGACTCGCGCCGGCGAGACGAAGAAGGGCGAGATGGAGGCCCTCGACGCCGCCGCGGTGGATACGCGGCTGAAGGCGCTCGGCCTCTCACCGGTCAAGGTCAAGAAGAAGCCGACGGAGATCAGGCTGCCGAAGTTCGGCAGCGGGGTCAGCGGCAAGGACATCCTGGTCTTCACCAAGCAGTTCGCGACGATGATCGACGCGGGCCTGCCCCTGGTGCAGTGCCTCGACATCCTCGCCAACCAGATGGACAACGCCTCCTTCAAGAAGGTGGTGCTGGCCATCAAGGCCAAGGTGGAATCCGGATCCACCTTCGCCGACGCCCTGAAGGACCACCCCAAGGTCTTCGACGAGCTCTTCATCCAGCTCTGCGCCGCGGGCGAGGTGGGCGGTATCCTCGACACGATCCTCAACCGGCTCGCCAATTACCGGGAGAAGGCCGAGAAGCTGAAGCGGAAGGTGAAGGGGGCGATGATCTACCCGATCATCGTCATCACCGTTGCCATCGGCGTCACCGCGCTCCTGCTCCTCAAGGTGACCCCGGTGTTCGCGAAGATGTTCAACGACTTCGGCTCGGCGATGCCGGCGCCCACCCAGTTCGTCATCGACATGTCGGCCTGGCTGCAGAACTACATCCTCTACATCCTGGGTGGCATGGGGGTGCTGGCCGCCGCCTTCGTCGCCATCTACCGGAACCCCAGGGGCCGGATGATCTGCGACAAGCTGATCCTCCAGGCGCCGATCTTCGGCTCGGTGATCCGGAAGGTGGCGGTGGCGCGGTTCACCCGCACCCTCGGCACGATGATCAGCTCCGGCGTGCCGATCCTCGACGCGCTCGACGTCACCGCGAAGACCGCCGGCAACCGCACGATCGAGCAGGGCATCTACTACGTCCGGGGAAAGATCTCCGAGGGCAAGAACATCGCGGGCCCGCTGCTCGAGACCAAGGTGTTCCCTCCCATGGTGGTCCAGATGATCGGCGTCGGCGAGGCGACCGGCGCGATGGACGCCATGCTCAACAAGATCGCCGATTTCTACGACGACGAGGTCGACACCGCCGTCGCGGGCCTCACCGCGATGATCGAGCCGCTCCTGATGGTGTTCCTCGGCGCGGTGGTCGGCGGGTTCCTGGTCGCCATGTACCTGCCGATCTTCTCGATCGCCGGTGCAATCAAGTAGCGCAGCCGACGCGCCCGACGCGGGCAGCTCCCTCCGGCCCCGGCTGGTCTGGGTCACGGCGTTCCGTACCGCCGCGGCGACCCTGCTCCTCGCGGTCTACGGGGTGCGACTCCTCTCGCGTCCGGTCACCGAGGCGATCGCCGGCGAGGATCTCCTCTCGCTCTGGCTGGTGGGCAGCATCTACGTGGTGGTGCTGGTCCAGGCGCTCTTCCTCCGGGACAGCAAGCCCGGGCTGCGGAGCGCCCTGGTCCACGTCGCGGGAGACGTGGCCATCTCCACCGTGCTGGTCTTCCTGACCGGCGGCCCGGAGAGCCCGTTCACCTTCGCCTATCTCCTCTCGGTGGTCGGCGCCGCGATTCTGCTCGGGCAATGGGGGGCCCTGGTCGCCGCGGCGGCGTGCTCGGCGTCGTTCCTCGTGCTCACCGCCGCGATCTCCTCGGGGACCATCCGGACCTTCGTCCCGGTCGGTGCCCTCTCGGTGGGGCGGCTCGCCTTCCTCTGCACCAGCAACGTCCTCGCCCAGTTCCTCACCGCGATGCTCGCCGGGTTCCTCGCCCGCCAGCTCACAACGACCGGCGGCCGCCTCTCCGCGCGCGAGCGCGACCTCCGGGAGCTCACCCGCCTGCAGCAGCAGATCCTCGCCGCGATGCCCTCGGGGCTCCTCACCTGCGACGTGGAGGGGCGCATCACCTACGTGAACCGCGCCGGGCAACAGATCCTCGGGCTCGAGGTCAACGCAACCCCGGGGAACGTGGAGGAGCTGATCCCCGGCGTCCGGACCCTGTTCACCGGGCGCCCGCGCTCGGAGGTGACGGTGACGACCCCCATCGGGCGGCGGATCCTCGGTCTCACCGTCTCCGCCCTGAGCACCCCGCCGTCGCCGCTCCTGGTCGTGTTCCAGGACCTCACGGACCTCCGGCGCGCCGAGCAGGAGCTTCGCCGCGCGGACCGGCTGGCCGAGCTGGGCGCGCTCTCGGCCCAGCTGGCCCACGAGATCCGCAACCCGCTGGCCGCGATGCGCGGCTCGGCGCAGCTCCTCTCGCCCGGCGCCGATGCCGAGTCCCAGCGACTGGTGGGCATCCTCACCCGGGAGGCGGACCGGCTGGGTGAGCTGGTCACGGACTTCCTGGTCTTCGCTCGACCGCCCGCCCCGGTGCGGCAGACCTGCGATCTGGACGAGCTGGTCCGGCAGACCCTCGAGCTGCTCTCCTCCGATCCGCTGGCATCGGGCGTGGAGATCGACGTCGCCCACGGTGGCCTCCACGCCGAGGTGGACCCGGATCAGGTCCGGCAGGTGCTGCTGAACCTCCTCCGGAACGCGATGGCGGCGGCCGGGAGGGGCGGACGGGTGCGCACCTTCTTCAGCCGGGTGGACGGCGAGGTGCGGATCCACGTCTGGGACTCGGGCGGGAGCATCGCCACCGCGGACCTCCCGCACATCTTCGAGCCCTTCTTCACCAAGCGGCCCGGGGGAACCGGCCTGGGCCTGTCCACGGTGCATTCCATCGTCCGCGCTCACGGCGGACAGATCGAGGTCAGCTCCTCCCCTGGCGGAGGGACCGAGTTCGTGGTGGGGTTCGCCGCCCCGATGGAAGAGGTCCGCAAGGCGTGAAGATCCTGGTCGTCGACGACGAGCCGAGCATGCGGCAGTACCTGGAGGTGCTCCTCGTCCGGAGCGGCTACGAGGTGCTCACCGCGCCCGGGGTGCCGCAGGCCCGGGAGGCGCTGGGGACCGGGCAGGTGGACCTGGTGGTCTCCGACATGCGGCTCGGGAAGGAGAGCGGCCTCGAGGTGCTGAAGCACGCCCGGGCGCGCGAGTCGGCTCCGGAAGTGATCCTCATCACCGCCTACGGGACGCCCGCCTCCGCGGTGGAGGCCATGCGCCAGGGCGCGTACGACTACATCTGCAAGCCCTTCGACAACGAGGAGCTGAAGCTCCTGGTGCAGAAGGCGCTCGAGAAGCGGACCCTCCGCCAGGAGAACCAGCAGCTCTGGGCCTCGCTCTCCGAGCACAGCCTCTCGATGGTGGGCCGGAGCGCGGCGATGGAGAGCGTCCGCGGGCTCGTCCGCAAGGTGGCGGCCAGCCGGTCGACGGTGCTGATCGTCGGCGAGAGCGGCACGGGCAAGGAGCTGGTGGCGCGGGCCATCCACCTGGCGAGCCCGCGCGCCGGTCGCCCGTTCCTGCCGGTGAACTGTGCAGCCCTGGCCGAAGGCGTGCTGGAGTCGGAGCTGTTCGGGCACGTGAAGGGAGCGTTCACCGGCGCAGCCAACGACCGGGCGGGGCTCCTGGTCTCGGCGGGCGAGGGGACCGTCTTCCTGGACGAGATCGGCGAGATGCTGCCGGCGACCCAGGTGAAGCTCCTGCGCGTGCTGCAGGAACGGAAGGTCAAGCCGGTCGGAAGCACCGCGGAGGTTCCCTTCGAGGCCCGGCTCCTCGCGGCGACCAACAAGCGGCTCGACCAGGAGGTGAAGGCCGGGCGCTTCCGCGAGGACCTCTTCTACCGGCTGAACGTCATCACCATCGAGCTGCCGCCGCTCCGCGAGAGGGCCGAGGACATCCCCGAGCTGGCGGAGTTCTTCCTCTCCCGTCTGGCGGAGGACCTGGGGCGCCCGGGGCTGGGGTTCTCGAACGAGGGCCTGGCGGTGCTCCGCTCCTACGCCTTCCCCGGCAACGTCCGGCAGCTGCAGAACATCGTGGAGCGCGCGGCGACGCTCGCAGAGTCCGACGTGCTCGGCCCCGAGACGCTTCCTCCGACGCTCCGGGGCGAGCGGCCGACGCCGCCGCCGGGCACCGACTCGGTGGAGCTCGGCGAGCCCTTCTCGCTGGAGAAGCACCTGGACGAGGCCGAGCGGCGCTACCTGCTCGCTGCACTGAAGCGGGCCAACGGGGTGAAGACCCGCGCCGCGGAGCTGCTGGGGCTCACCTTCCGGAGCTTCCGCTACCGGCTGGCGAAGCATGGTCTGGGTGAAGGTGTGGAGGACGGGGACCCCTCGAGGTGACGCTGCTGGTCCGGGAGGGGTGACGGATTTCGTCACGCCAGGTCCGGGCGCCGCCTTCCCGGACGACGATCCAGGCACTTGGCGCGCACGCACCCCTGGAACGGTCCCTGCACAAGGCCCCCCCCGAGCTGCTCCTCCCCCCGGGGCGGCCGCTGCTCATCACCCGAATCAGGAGTCACACACACATGAAGAAGCTTCAGAAGGGCTTCACGCTCATCGAGCTGATGATCGTGGTCGCCATCATCGGTCTCCTCGCCGCCCTGGCCATTCCGAACTTCATTCGGTTCCAGGCTCGCTCGAAGCAGAGCGAGGTGAAGGCGAACCTCAAGGGTCTGTTCACCGCGGAGAAGTCGTACTACCAGGAGAAGGACACCTACTCGAGCTGCATCAAGAAGATCGGCTTCTCGCCCGAGCGCGGCAACCGCTACCGCTACACCGTGAACACCACGGTGCGCGGTGACGAGACCTGCAACACGAGCGAGACCCGCGCCGTCGCCGCGGGCGTGACCGCCAACACCGACGGTACGGTTCTGGCCGACACGTTCAAGTACGGCACCGGCGCCGGCATCACCGCCGCCAACGCTGCTGCTCCGCTCCCGGTCTACGGCCCGGTCGCCCCGGCCGGTTCGGGCGTGGTCGTCCTCGCCAACCTGGTCGGCGTCACCCCGAACGTGGCTGACCCGAACGGCTCCTTCGGCGGCGGCGCGCACGGCGACATCGACAACGACGCGAACCTCGACCTCTGGTACGTCTCCAGCGTCGCCTCGACCACCGCCGGTATCTGCCCGGTGCTCGCGGGTACCGACCAGAACGCGCCCGGTGGCGAGCCGAAGAACACCTACAACGACGTGAACTGCCCGTAAGCTGTCCGGGACAGTCGAAGGCTGTCACCCCATCGCGGGGCTCTCTCTCCGCGATGGGGTTTTTGTCATCGAGGTCGAACGCAACCGGCTGCACGCTCCACCTGACTCCTTGCCTGCCATGATCCGGAGAGGCTTCACGCTGGTCGAGCTGATGATCGTGGTGGCGGTGATCGGCCTGCTCGCGGCCCTCGCCATCCCGAACTACATCCGGTTCCAGGCGAAATCGAAGCAGGCCGAGGTGAAGGGAAACCTCAAGGCGGCCTTCACCACCGAGCGGTCCTACTACCAGGAGAAGAGCACCTACACGAGCTGCACGATGAAGCTCGGGTTCGCGCCGGAGCGCGGGAACCGCTACCGGTACACCTTCAACACCACGACCCGGGCGGACGAGAACTGCAGCACCACCGAGAGCCGCGCCACCGCCGCGGGGACCAGCCTTCCGACGGACGGGGACATCCTGGCGGACACGTTCAAGTACGGGACCGGTGCGGGCATCACGGCCGCGAATGCCGCGAAGCCGGCGCCCGTGTACGCTCCGGTCGCTCCCGCGGGGACCACCACGACCGTCCAGAACGACCTGGTGGGCGTGGTCCCCAACGTCGCCGACGGCGCCGGGAGCTTCGGCATCGGGGCGCAGGGCGACATCGACGTCGACGCCCAGGTGGACCTCTGGTACCTGTCGAGCGTCTCGTCGACCACCGCCGGGATCTGCCCTGCCCTCGTGGGCGTGGACGGCCAGGTGCCGGGCGGCGAGCCGAAGAACACCTACAACGACGTCAACTGTCCGTGACTTGGGCGCTGGTCTAGACTCTCCGGGCTCTCGACGATGCGACGAAACCTCTGGAGCGCGCTCGGCCTCACCCTGATCGCCGCGCTGCTGTTCACCAGCTATGCCGCGGGTCGCTACGTGGACCAGCGCACGGCCCAGAACGAGCTGCTGGTGGCGCGCGAGCTCATCTACCTCCCCAGTCCCGCGACGGCGCGGGCGATGTCCTTCGGATTCGAGCAGCTGGTCGCGGACTGGTACTGGGTCCGCGGGCTCCAGTACTTCGTCGAGCCAGCCCAGGAGCTGAACCACTACCGGAACCTGGGCGACTTCCTCGAGGTCGTGGTGGGCGTCGATCCGGACTTCCACTACGCCTACAAGTTCGCCGGCGTCTCCATCCCCTACGACACGGGCCGCTACCAGTTCGCCAACACCGACCGCGCGATCAGCTTCCTCCAGCGCGGGGTCGCGAAGTGGCCGGACGACTGGCAGATGCGGCTGTACCTGGGTTTCTACCTGCTCAACTACCGGGGCGACACCGCGGGCGCGGCCGAGCAGTTCTCGAAGGCCGCCCCGATTCCGCAGGCGCCGCCCTATCTGAAGGGCTTCGCGGCCAAGCTGCTGACGCTCAGTGGCGACGTCGAGCGGGGCCGGCTCTTCACCGAGCAGATGCTCGCGGTCACTGACGATCCGGACGAGAGGGCCAGGTTGCAGCAGCGTCTCCGGGAGATCGAGGCCGAGGGCGCTCTGAGGAAGGTGGAGGCCGCCGCGCAGCAGTTCCACGACCAGCAGGGCCGCTGGCCCGTCGGCCTCGGCGAGCTCACCGCGCTCGGATCGCTTCCGCGACTCCCCCCGGACGCGCGGCTGGAGAACGGGAAGGTCGTCGTGCCAAGCCTGACGCGACTCGAGGTCTACGAACATCCGAAGGAAGGACGGGTGCGGGCAGCGAAATGAATGCCATCGAGCTGCGGGAATTGAACAAGAGCTTTCGCCTCGACCTGAAGGTCGGTCGGCGGCAAGCGCTCAACTCGCTCTCCCTCACCGTGCAGCCGGGAGAGATCTACGGGTTCCTCGGCCCGAACGGGGCAGGGAAGACCACGTCGATCAAGATCCTCGTGTCGTTGCTCCGCGCGGACAGCGGCACCGCGACGATCTTCGGGCTCGACCCTGCGCGGAACGAGACCCGCAAGCGGATCGGCTACCTGCCCGAGTCGCCGGTCTTCTACGACCAGCTCACTGGCCGGGAGTTCCTGCGGTTCTGCGGGAAGCTCTGCGGCATGCGCGGGCCCGACCTCGAGACCCGTTCGACGCGACTGCTGGAGGAGGTGGGCCTCGGGCACGCCGGAGATCTGCAGATTCGCCGCTACTCCAAGGGCATGAACCAGCGGGTGGGCATCGCCCAGGCGCTGCTCCACGACCCCGAGCTGGTCATCCTCGACGAGCCCATGAGCGGCCTGGACCCCATCGGGCGGGCGGAGGTGCGGGACCTCATCCTCGGCTTGAAGAAGCGGGGGAAGACGGTCTTCTTCTCCACGCACATCATCCCGGACGTGGAGATGATCTGCGACCGGATCGGCCTGATCAACCGCGGCCGGATGGTCTCCGAGGGCAGCGTGAGCGAGCTGCTCGACACGCGCGAGGCACGACCGATCGAGGTGCTGGTGGAGAACGTCACCGGCGCCATCGACGGTGCGCTGGCCTCGGAGGTGTCCACCATCGGCGCGCAGACGCTGTACCTGGTGAACTCCGACGAGGCGCTCCACCGCTTCGTCGCCGCGGTGCTCGAGCGCCGCGGCCGCCTGGTCTCGGTCACGCCCCGCCGCGAGGGCCTGGAGAACCTGGTCGTCCGTCTCCTCGAGCAGGACCGGGTGGCGGCATGACCGCGATCACCAACATCGTCACCATCGCGGCTCAGACCTTCACCGAGGCCCGGCGCAACCGCGTCTTCTACTCGCTGTTCCTCTTCGCGCTGGTGGTGGTGCTCAGCTCGATCATCTTCACCGAGGTGACGAGCACCACGATGGACCGGGTGCTCAAGGACACGGGCCTCGCGGCGATCAACGTCTTCGCCCTCGCCCTGACCATCTTCGCCGGCGTGGGAATCATCAACCGGGAGATCGACCGGCGGAGCATCTACACCGTTCTGGCCAAGCCGGTGAGCCGCTTCGGGTACATCCTCGGCAAGTGGCTGGGCCTGGTCTCGATCATCCTCGCCACCTCGACCCTGATGTTCCTGGGGCTCCTGGTGGTGATGAAGATCTACAAGACCGACATCCAGGCCGGCATCTTCCTGGGCTTCCTGGGGATCCTGCTGGAGGTGATGGTGCTGGGCGCGGTGGCGGTCCTCTGCTCGACCTTCACCACGTCCTTCATCTCGGCCTTCATCTGCGCCGCGGTCTACTTCTCCGGCCACCTCTCGACCGAGTTCCTGCGCGTGGTGCGGAAGTCCGAGGGCGCACGCCGATTCATCGGCGAGGCCGTCTACTACCTGGTCCCGAACCTGGAGCGCTTCAACTTCAAGTACAACGCGACCTACGACGTGACGGTCGCCTCGGGCACGCTGCTGGCGGTGGTGCTGTTCGGCGTGGCCTACGCCGGCGCGGCGCTGCTCGCGGCGGTCATCGTCTTCCAGCGGCGCGACTTCCGCTGACCGGCGGACTGCGCCGGGCTCCATGCCCTTCACCGAGCCGGCGTTCCTCTTCTGGTTCCTCCCCGCGACGCTGGCGGGCTACTTCCTCGCCCCGGCGAGGCTGCGGAACCTCCTCCTCACCCTGGCGAGCTTCCTCTTCTACGCGGCGGGGGAGTGGGCCTTCGTCGGGTGGCTGCTCGGCTCGACCGCGGTCACCTACCTCGTGGCCCGCGGCATCGATGCCTGGCGCGGCCGGCCAGCGGCCCGGTGGCTGCTCGCCCTGGGCCTGGTCGTCGATCTGGTCCTGCTCGGGTGGTTCAAGTACGCCGGCTTCGGGGCGAGGACGCTCGTGTCGCTCGGCCTCGCCGGCCTGAGCGTGCCCAGCATCGCGCTGCCGCTGGGCATCAGCTTCTTCACCTTCCACAAGATCTCCTACAAGGTCGACGTCTTCCGCGGCACCGCCGAGGTCCGGAAGGATCCGCTCGACCTCCTGCTCTACATCCTCTTCTTCCCCCAGCTCATCGCCGGTCCCATCGTCCGCTACCACGACATCGCCGGCGAGCTGCTGGCCCGCCGCGTGTCCTCCGCGGACTTCGCCGAGGGCGTCCGACGCTTCGCGGTGGGGTTCGCCAAGAAGATGCTGGTCGCGAACACCGTGGCGGTCGTCGCGGACCACATGTTCTCGCTCGGGCCCGAACGGCTGGACGCCGCGGGCGCCTGGCTGGGGCTGGTCTGCTACGCGATCCAGATCTACTTCGACTTCTCCGGGTACTCGGACATGGCCATCGGCCTGGCGCGCATGTTCGGCTTCCACTTCCTGGAGAACTTCGACCACCCCTACTACTCCCGGTCCATCACAGAGTTCTGGCGCCGCTGGCACATCTCGCTGTCCCGCTGGTTCCGCGACTACCTCTACGTGCCACTGGGGGGGAACCGCGGTCCGCCGTGGCGCACCTACCTCAACCTGTCCGTCGTCTTCCTGCTCTGCGGGCTCTGGCACGGTGCGAGCTGGACCTTCGTGCTCTGGGGGGCCTTCCACGGCGCGCTGCTCATCGTCGAGCGGGCCGGATGGGGCCGCGTGCTCGCCCGGCTCCCGGTGGGCCTCCAGCATCTGCAGACGGTGCTCTGGGTCGCTCTGGGCTGGGTGCTCTTCCGCGCACCGACCCTGCCCGCGGCGGGCACCTACTTCCGGGCGCTCGTCGGCCTCGGGGCTCCGTCGGATCTGGTCGGGCTCGCCTCGACCGTGACGCCGGCGGTGGCGCTCGCCCTCACCGCCGGCGTGATCGGCTCGACGCCGTTCCTGCGCCAGCTGCGCGAGCGCCGGGCGGCCGGGGGGCTCGACCTGGCCGGCGGCGGAGCCGGCTGGCTCCGTGATGCGGCGGTGCTCGGCCTGCTCTTCCTCTCCGTCCTCCAGGTCGCCTCCGGGACCTACAACCCGTTCATCTACTTCCGCTTCTGATGCGCTCCGAGCTCGCCATCACCGAGGAACGCCCACTTGCCGCCGGCGCGAGCGACCGCTGGCTGGCCGTCGCCTTCGTGGTCCTCCTGTCCCTGCCGGCCGCGCTCTCACTCGGCGGGGACGAGCGACGGGCCCGGGCCCGGGCGGGCGAGCCGCCGGTGACACTGCCGTCGCTCGCGAGCGCGGCCGGGATCGGACCCTGGCTCCAGCAGCTCCAGGCGTACGCGCGCGCCAGCTTCGGTGGGCGGCACCAGCTCGTGGAGTGGGACGCCCGGCTCAAGCAGGCCCTGGGCCTGAGCCGGAGCTACGGCTCCGACGTGACCGAGGGCAGGGACGGCTGGCTCTTCTACCGGGTGCACCGCGGGACCCAGGGCGTCCGGCCGGAGGTCCCCTTCGGGGCGGCCGAGCTGGATCGCTGGGTGGGGACGCTGGAGGCCCACCGCCGTGCGGTGGAGGCGAGTGGGGCCACGTTCCTCGTCGTCATCGCTCCGGACAAGGAGAGCATCTATCCCGACCTGCTGCCCCCCGAGGTCCCCGCCGCCCTGCCCACCTCCCGGCTCGATGCGCTCGCCGCCCGACTCGAGGGCACCGGGGTGCGGATGGTGGACCTCCGGCCAGCGCTCCGCGCCGCGCGGAAGACCGGGCCGTTCTCCGGGACTCCCCTCTACTGGAGGACGGACACCCACTGGAACGCGCTCGGCGCCCTGCTGGCGACGAGACCCCTCCTCGCCGAGCTCGGGCGGAGGTTCCCCGGCGTGCACGTCCCGGCAGACGGCGAGATCGAGGTCCGGACCACTCCGGCCCCGCCGGGCGACCTGGTCCGGATGCGCGGCCTCCAGGACGTGGCGACCGACCTGCGGGTGGAAGCGCGGGTGCATCCGGAGCGCTGCGTGGAGGCGAGCGGGTACGATCTCGACGTGCATGGCGGGCTCACCCAGCGCCTCTCCTGTCCCGGCGCGCCGGTTGGCCGCGCGCTGGTCCTCCACGACTCGATGATGGTGGCGATGCTCCCCGCGCTGGCTCCGGCGTTCGAGCGGTCGACCTGGACGCGCCAGGCGGCGCTCGATCCGGCGATGCTCTCCGCCGAGGCACCGGACGTGGTCATCTTCGAGGTGGTCGAGCGCACGCTGTGGGAGGGCCTGCCCGGGTGGTGATCTCCTCGACCGCGCTGCTCGTCGCTCTCTTCGTGCTCGGGCTCGTGGTGGGGAGCTTCCTCAACGTCGTCATCGCCCGCGTCCCGCACGGACAGTCCATCGTCCGTCCCGGCTCGCGCTGTCCCCGCTGCGGCCACGCGCTCGCCTGGTACGAGAACGTCCCGCTGCTCTCGTGGGTGGTCCTCCGTGCACGCTGCCGGGGCTGCGGCGCGCCGATCTCGGCCCGCTACCCGGCGGTGGAGCTGCTGACCGCGCTCCTGTTCCTGGCCGCCGCCTGGGCGTTCGGCTGGGGCTGGGAGCTTCTCCGCGTGCTGCTCCTCGCTGGGTTCCTCGTCCCGCTGGCGCTCATCGACCTCGAGCACTGGATCGTCCCCGTCGGAATCACCGTGCTCGGCACGGCCGCGGGGGTGCTGAGCGCGATCCCGCTCGGCCTCCCGGTGGTCGTGGACGCGCTCGCGGGCGCCGCCGCAGGCTTCCTCGTCTTCTGGGCGCTGGAGCGGGTCTCGCTGCTCCTGGTGGTGAAGGTCCTCCGTCCGCCGATGCGCAGGCTGCGGGCGGCCATCGCCCGCGGCCGAGGGGAGCCACCGCCCGAGCCGGAGCCGGACCCGACGGAGGCGCTCGGCGCCGGAGACAAGTGGATCATGCTCCTCGTGGGGAGCTACCTCGGCTGGCGGCCGCTCTTCGGAGTCCTGCTGCTCAGCGCGCTCCAGGGCGCGGTGGTGGGGACCCTGCTCCTCGCCGTCCAGGGCCGCGCCGGCTCGGCGCCGCCGCCTCCTGGCGCACCCGCGACCGAGGACGGCTGGGCGCCCGAGGCGACCGCGCTTCCCTACGGACCGTGGCTCGCGCTGGCCGCGCTGGAGATCGCCCTCCTCGGGCCGTGGCTGGCGGGCTCCTTTCCCTCGCCGCTGGTGGCGCTCGTGACCGGGCAGCCCTGGGTCCCGCCATGAAGGCACGGGTCGCGGCGATCGCCTTTCTCCTGGCGGTGCTCGCCACCGGCATCACCTGGCTCTCGTTCCAGCCGGTGATGCTGAGGCTGGTCGAGGCGTTGCGGATCGCCTCCCCGGTCGGAACCGCGTCCCGTCACGTGCTGGAGACGGCGCAGCAGTTCCTTCCCCTCTACCTCGGCCTGGATCTGCTCATCGTTGTCCTGGTGTCCTTCGGCATCCTCTACTTCACCGTGGCCCGGCCGCTGGGCGCGGTCGAGCGCGAGATGCAGGGCCTGGAGCGAGTGGACTGGGTCCCGGAGGAGACCGGTGGCGGGCCGCTGCTCAGCAGGTTCCAGGCCAGCCTCCGTCGCACCGCCGGGGCGCTCGCCGCGGAGCGGGTGCTGACCCGCCGGCAGCTCGAGGATCTGGCGGCGGCCAACGAGCGCCTCACCCGGACCCAGGCCGAGCTGGTAGCGAGCGAGCGCCTCGCGATGGTCGGGCGGCTCGCCGCCGGCGTCGCGCACGAGATCGGCAATCCGCTCTCGGGCGTGCTGGGCTGGCTCAGCGTGGCGCAGGCGAAGAGCGCGTCCGACGCCGAGCTCACCGGCTACCTTCGCGAGCTCGAGACGGAGGTGCGGCGCATCGACGGCATCGTCCGGAGCCTGCTCGACCTCGGCCGGCCGGCGCGCCCGCAGCTCGGACCTGTTTCCGTCGCCGAGCTGATCCGCAACGCGACGCGGCTGGTCGGCTCCGGACCCGAGTTTCGCGAGGTCACCGTCGAGACCGAGGTGGACCCTGGCGTGGTCGCCTTGGCCGACCCCGGCCCGCTCAGCCAGGTGGTCATCAACCTCCTGATCAACGCCGCCCAGGCCATCGGCGGTCCCGGGACCATCCAGGTGAGAGGTGGGGCCGAGGCGGGGCGGGTGCGTATCGAGGTCCTGGACTCCGGTCCAGGGGTCCCGCTCGAGCTGCGTGATCGCATCTTCGAGCCGTTCTTCACCACCAAGTCGGGCGGCAAGGGGACCGGACTCGGCCTCGCGGTGACCCAGCATCTGCTGCGGGCGATGTCGGGAGACATCTCCGTGGGGGAGTCCCCGCACGGCGGAGGAAAATTTACCGTCAGCTTGCCGGCCGCGTGAGACGAGGAGCGGGACTCGCCAGGGCGCTCCGACGTGGGAGAATGCCCCGGCACCCAGATGTCCATCCTCCGATCGGTCCTCGTCGCGGATGACGAGGCGTCGCTCCGCCATGTCCTCACGCTGGTCCTGCAGGCGCAGGGCTACGAAGTCCGCGCCGTCGGCAATGGCGAGGAGGCCCTGGCCGAGCTCGAGGCTCGCGACTACGACGCCGTCATCTCCGACGTGCGGATGCCGAGGGTGGACGGGCTCACCGTGCTGCGGAAGGCGCTGGCCCGGCAGCCGGACCTCACCTTCGTGGTGATGAGCGCCTACGGCCAGCCGGACGCGGCGCTGGCCGCGGTGGCGGCAGGCGCGTTCGACTACGTCAGCAAGCCGTTCAAGCCGGAAGAGGTCGTCCTCGTCCTGAAGAAGGCCGAGGAGCGGCGGCGGCTGGTGACCGAGAACCGGCGTCTGCGGCGCTCGGGTACGGACCGCGACCCGCTGGCCCGCATCGTGGGCAGCTCCGAGGTGGTGAAGCAGCTCCACCGGCAGATCCTCAAGGTGGCCCCGGTCTCCAGCACCGTGCTCATCACCGGAGAGAGCGGGACCGGGAAGGAGCTGGTCGCCCGGGCGCTGCACGAGCTCAGCCCGCGCGCGGCGATGCCCTTCGTCCCGGTGAACTGCGGCGCCATCCCGCCGGGGCTGGTGGAATCGGAGCTCTTCGGCCACGCCCGCGGAGCCTTCACCGACGCCCGCACGGCCAAGCGCGGCCTCTTCGCCGAGGCCGACGGCGGGACGCTTCTCCTCGACGAGGCCGGCGAGCTCCCTCCGCCGGCGCAGATCAAGCTGCTCCGCTTCCTGCAGGAGGGCGAGATCCGGGCGGTGGGCGAGAATCGCTCCGAGCGGGTGGACGTGCGCGTCCTGGCCGCGACCCACCGGGACCTCGGAAAGCTGGTGGAGAAGGGCGAGTTCCGAGAGGACCTCTACTACCGGCTCAACGTGGTGAACCTCGCCATTCCCCCGCTCCGGGCGCGCCGGGAGGACGTGCTGGAGCTGGCCCAGGGCTTCTTGCTCCGCTTCAACCGGGAGCTGAACCGGCAGACGCCGGTCACCGGCTTCGAGCCCGGAGCCGAGGAGCTGCTGGCCTCGTACTCCTGGCCGGGAAACGTCCGCGAGCTGGAGAACGCCATCGAGCGGGCGGTCCTCCTCGCAGAGGGAAACCTCGTCCAGGTGCAGAACCTGCCCGAGCGGATCTGGTCCTCTCCCCGGTCAGCGGAGCGGGGCACGCCCGTGGTCGAGGCCTCGAGCCAGGAAGACCTCTCGCTGAAGCGCGCCATGCGGTCGCTGGAGGAGCGCTACATCCGTGCAGCACTCCGTCGTACCCGCGGAAACCGCACCCGGGCCTCGGAGCTGCTGGAGATCAGCCACCGGGCGCTCCTCTACAAGATCAAGGAGTACGGCATCGACGCCGATGCGGAGGGCGAGCTGGGATGAGGCACTCCGGACCCAGCGTCCCGGGCGCACAACAACCCCTCAAAGACGCATCAAACAGGGATGTAAGAGCAGAACCCACGAATTGCGCCCTCGCGGATTTCGCGGGGATACTTGCCGCTCGCGGTGCATTCCTGGAGGGCGCGATGGCGCGCGGCAAACGCAACGACGTCCAGCGTCTGCGTGAGGAACAGCTGATGTCCAAGGCCGAGCTGGCCCGCCGCGCGGGCGTGTCGGTGCTCACCATCGACCGCGTCGAGCGCGGAGCGGAGTGCCGGGTGGATACCAAGCGGAAGATCATCCTCGCCCTCGGCTTCAGCGTGGAGGACCGGCGCAAGGTCTTCCCCGACGGCACCTCCGAAGGAGCGCGGTGATGGCGAAGGGCAAGCTCGCCATCGGTCTCGACATCGGCTCGACGTCGGTGAAGATGATCCAGCTCAAGGAGACCCGGCGCCGCGGCGAGGTCATCTACTCGCTGCAGAACTTCGGGATGAAGCCGCTCCCTCCCGAGGCGATCGTCGACAACGCGCTGATGAACTCCACGGCCATCGTCCAGGCCATCCAGGAGCTCATCGGCGAGCTGCGGATCAAGCAGAAGGAGACGGCGATCAGCGTCTCCGGTCACTCGGTGATCATCAAGAAGATCCAGATGCCGCAGATGTCCTCCGCGGAGCTGGACGAGTCCATCCAGTGGGAGGCGGAGCAGTACATCCCCTTCGACGTGAAGGACGTGAACATCGACACCCAGATCCTCTCCACCGAGGGATCCGCCGCCACCGGCCAGATGGACGTGCTCCTGGTCGCGGCGAAGAAGGACATGATCAACGACTACACCACGGTGGTCGCCGAGGCGGGCCTCCTCCCGGTGGTGGTGGACATCGATTCCTTCGCCGTCCAGAACATGTTCAGCGCCAACTACGAGAGCGCGGACGCCGAGACGGTGGTGCTGATCAACGCCGGCGCCTCGGTGGTGAACATCAACATCCTCGACCGCGGGGTGACCGTCTTCACCCGCGACGTGACCATCGGCGGGAACCAGTTCACCGAGGAGATCCAGAAGCAGCTCAACGTCTCCTACGAGGAGGCCGAGGCGCTGAAGATCGGCGGTGGGCGCAGCGAGTCGGACGCGGTCGTTCCCCAGGAGGTCGAGCGGGTGATGGCCGGCGTCGCCGAGCAGGTCGCCGGCGAGATCCAGCGATCGCTCGACTTCTACGCCGGCACCGCCGCGGACACGAAGTTCTCCAAGGTCTACCTCTCGGGAGGAACGGCAAAGATCCCCGCGCTCTTCAAGACCATCGAGGCCCGGGTGGGCGTGCCGGTGGAGATCGCGAACCCGTTCAAGAACGTCATCATCGACAGCCGCCGCTTCGATCCAGGCTTCATCATGGACGTCGCGCCGATGGCGGCGGTGGCGGTCGGGCTGGCCCTGCGCCGGCCCGGGGACAAGCTGGTGTGAGGAGGATGCGGCGATGATGATCCACATCAACCTCCTCCCCGTCCGGCAGGAGAAGAAGCGCGAGGTCGGACGCCAGTTCCTGGTGGTCGTCGGCGGGGCGCTGTTCATCACCCTGATCGGGAACTGGCTCTGGTACGACGGACTGGCCTCCGATGAGAAGAAGAACTCCCAGCGGATGGCCGCCACCCAGGCCCGCATCGCCGAGCTGGAGAAGGTCATCGGCGAGGTCGACAAGATCAACGCCCGGAAGAAGGACGTCCAGGCGAAGCTGGCGATCCTCGCCGACCTGCGCAAGCAGCGCACCGGCCCGGTGCGGATGCTGGACGCGCTCTCCACCGCCATCCCCAAGAAGGTCTGGCTGACCTCGTTCGAGGAGAAGTCGAGCGCGGTGAAGATGACCGGCCGCGCCGTCAGTCACGAGGACGTGGCCGAGTTCATGCGCGGGTTGCAGAGCATGGTCTGGACCCCTCGGGGGATGGGCCGGCTCATCGAGCAGAAGCGTGACGCGGCCACTGCCCGGGTCGAGCTCGTGGGGAGCGAGGGGGCGGTGGAGGACTTCCCCACCAAGTCCATCTCCAACTTCTTCACCCGCGTCGATCTGAAGAGGGCCGAGTCGAAGCAGAGCCAGGGCTCGAGCACCACACAGCGCATCGTGGAGTTCGAGATCAACATGAACTCGAACTACGCCATCTAGGACGCCATGGACGAGATCATCGACAAGGTCCTGAAGGCGCCGCCCCTCCAGCGATGGGGAGGCCTCGCCGCGGCTCTGGTGATCCTCACCATCCTGAACTTCGTGCTCATGGTTCGCCCCGAGCTCGCGACGCTGGAGAGCCAGGCGGCGCAGCAACGCGTGCTGGACTCGCAGCTCCAGGAAAAGTCGGAGATTGCCCAGAACCTCAACGAGCGCCGCCGGGAGATGGACGTCCTGCAGCAGAAGCTGGACGAGGCCCTCGCCGAGCTGCCCGAGGCCGCGGACCTCGACGAGCTGCTGGCCCAGCTCAACGAGATCGGCCGCAAGAGCGGCCTGGAGATCTCCGCGGTCGAGCCCGCTCCCGAGGAGTCCGCGCAGATCTACGTGAAGATCCCGATCAAGATGGCGCTGACCGGGAACTACCACGAGATCGCCATGTTCCTGCAGTCGCTGGCGAACCTGCGGCGCATCGTCAACGTCAACAACATCCAGCTCGGCTCGCCGACGCTCAAGTCGGAGAAGGTGGTCCTCAACTCGTCGTTCGTCGCGACGACGTTCCGCTTCCTCGACCCCAAGGCCGCGCAGCAGGAAAAGAACAAGGCGGCCGTGCAATGAGCGCCCGTTCGTTCCAGCTCGCCGGAGTGCTCGCCGGGACCGTCCTCGCCGCGGCGTGCGGTGGAAGCGCGCCCCCTCCGTCGCCGGCGGCGCAGACCAAGGCCGCGGTCGCGAAGCCGCCCGCTCCGCCCGAGGCCGCTGCTCCGGCGGCACCGACCTACGTGTACAACCCCATCGGCAAGCGTGACCCGTTCCGCAGCCCCGAGGCCGAGCCCGCTGCCCAGGCATCCCTCGCCAACACCGCGTGCACCGAGCCGCTCTGCCGGTTCGACGTGGACCAGCTCACGCTGGTCGCGGTGGTGAGCGGCGACGCGAACCCCCTGGCGATGGTCCAGGACCCCCAGGGCCGCGGGTACTTCGTGCGCCGCAACACCCGGGTGGGCCGGCAGGGCGGAAAGGTCACCCAGATCATGAGCGACGCGGTGGTCGTCACCGAGTACTTCACTACCCCCGACGGGAAGACCACCGCCAACCCCGTCACCCTGGCCATCAAGACCGAGCGGCCTCCCGAGCAAGAGACCGACCTCGCGACCGGGAAACCCTATTGAGGCCCGTGTGGAGAGCCCCGTGACCAAGAGCAAAGGACTCCTCATCGGCTGGCTGGCGATTCTCGCCGCCAGCCCGGCCCTGGCGGCGGAAGCCAACGTGCTCCGCGAGGTGCGCCTCGAGGGCACACCGTCGGGCGCCCGGGTCGTCGTGACCGGCAGCCGCGCCCCGATCTTCACCGTCTTCCGCCTCGGCGGCCCGGACCGGCTGGTCATCGACGTGACCTCCGCCGACGCGACCGCCATCCGCGGCGCGAAGGACGGCCAGGGACCGATCGCCGGCATCAACGTCTCGCAGTTCACCGACTCGACGAGCAGCGTGGGCCGGGTGATGGTCACCCTCCGCGCCGCGAAGAGCTACGACGTCAAGGCCGACGGGAACCTCCTCCTCGTCTCGGTGGTCGGCGAGGGCGCGGCCAGCGCGCCGCTGGCGAGCGCTCCTTCCGCCACGCCGGCTCCGAAGGCCGCTGCCGCGGTGACGACCGTCGCCGCCGCGGCTCCGGTCGCTGCCCCGGCCCCGGCTGCGTCCATCCCCGCGGGGGCGGACCTGGTCGTCGTGGCGCACGACTCTCGCTCGGTGAAGAGCCCCGCGCGCCGGCTCACCGCGGTCCGCTCCCAGGGCGACACGCTGCAGCTCTCCTTCGACGGCGAGGTGAGCGGCTACGAGCTGCTCCGGCTCACCGGGCCCAGCCGCCTCGCGCTCGACGTCGCCGGGGTGAAGCTGGCCACCTCGGTGCGCAAGGGCAGCGGTCCCTTCTCCACGCTGCGCGCCGGTTCGCACCCGGACAAGGTGCGGCTGGTGGTGGATGTGGAGCCCTCGCTGGAGGGCCGGGTTGCCTTCAGCCGCAACGGCCTCCGCTGGACCGTCGCCGCTCCGGCGCCCGCTTCCCCCGCGGTGGCCTCGGCCGCCACGCCCCCGGCCCCGGCCCACGGAAAGAGCGACCTGCAGGACGGCGAGGTGGAGATCGACGGCAAGCGGGTGGTGACCGCGGCGGGTGCCGGTGCCGCCGTCTCCTCCGACGGCCGTCAGGCCACGGCCGAGATGCTGGACCTCGGCTTCGTCGAGTCCTCTCGCGGCGGCCGGATCCAGATCAAGCTCAGCCGCGCGGCCGGCTTCGAGATTTCCCGCCCGGATGACCGTGCCGCGGTCCTCACCCTCACGGGGGTGAAGCTGCCCAAGCGCCTCGAGCGCAGCCTCGACACCTCGGCGCTCGAGACGCCGATCAAGATGATCAGCACCTTCCCCGTCCCCGGTGACGGCCAGAAGGTCAGGGTGGTGGTGGCCGCCGACGGAGTGCTGACCGAGCGCGCCGAGCGCGTGGCGGACGGACTGCTCTGGCACCTGGAGGCGAAGGGCACCCGGACCGAGGAGGTGGCCGTCTCCAACCGCACCGCCGGCTTCACCACCGAGCCCGCAGTCGTGACCTCCCAGAGCGTCACCGGCCGCACCCGCTACGTCGGGAAGAAGGTCTCCTTCGAGTTCAAGGACATCGACATCCACAACCTGCTCCGGGTGATCGCCGAGGTCAGCAAGAAGAACATCGTCGTCGCCGACGACGTCACCGGGAAGATCACCATCCGCCTCCGGAACGTCCCCTGGGACCAGGCCCTGGACATCATCCTGTCCAGCAAGGGCCTCGGGAAGGAGGAGGTCGGGGACATCATCCGCGTCGCTCCCCTGAAGACCCTCGAGGAGGAGGCCCGGTCCCGGGAGGAGCGGAAGAAGGCGCTCCGCCGCCAGGAGGACCTGGTGGTGCAGCTCATCCCGGTGAACTACGCCTCGGCGGAGCAGATGGCCAGCCGGGTCAAGGACGTGCTCACGGAGCGTGGCACGGTGGCCGTGGACGGCCGGACCAACACCCTGGTGGTCCGCGACATCGGCAGCAACATCGGCAAGGCCCGCAACCTGGTCGAGAAGCTCGACTCGATGACGCCCCAGGTGCTGATCGAGAGCCGCATCGTCGAGGCGAGCACCAGCTTCTCGCGCTCCATCGGCGTTCAGTGGGGCGGCTTCGGACAGGCGGCAACGGCCAGCGGCAACCCCACCGGCCTGAACTTCCCCAGCACGGTCCGCGTAACGGGCGGCTCGGACCTCGGCACCGCGTCGGCGACCGGCGTCTCCGGTGCGCCGAACTTCGCAGTGAACCTCCCGGCGGCGGTCGGCGCGGGAGCGGGCGGCGCCCTCGGCTTCACCTTCGGCTCGGCCAACAGCGCGCTGCAGCTGAACCTCCGGCTCTCCGCGGCCGAGAGCAACGGAACCGTGAAGACCATCAGCGCGCCCAAGGTGACCACGCTCCAGAACCAGAAGGCGTCGATCAGCCAGGGCGTGTCCATTCCCTTCAGCCAGGTGTCGGCGCAGGGCGTGAACACCACCTTCGTCGAGGCCCGGCTCCAGCTCGACGTGACGCCGCACATCACCTCGGACGGCAGCGTTCTGATGGCGATCAAGGCCACGAACAACCAGCCCGATCCCGCGAACACCGGCGCGAACGGTCAGCCGGCCATCCAGAAGAAGGAGGCCGAGACCCAGGTCCTGGTGAAGGACGGCGACACGACGGTGATCGGTGGCATCTACGTCCGCCGCGGATCCACCAACGAGGCGGGCGTGCCCTGGCTGATGAAGATCCCGATCATCGGGTTCTTCTTCAAGACCAACACCGTGTCCGAGAACCGGCAGGAGCTCCTGATCTTCATCACCCCGCGCATCGTCACGCAGGCGGCGGCGGTCCGCCCCGTCGCATCGGCGAGCGCGCCGGCCGGAGGTGCCCAATGAGACGTCGCAATCCACTCCTTCCCCTCGCGCTGCTGGGGCTCGTCCTCGCGGCGTGCTCGGCCGACCCCATCAACGTCGTCGTCCTCGCGGCGCGGGCGCCGGGCGACAAGTGCGACTTCAGCGACAACACGAAGTACGTCGAGGGAGGCTCGGTCGACTTCCGCCCGTACGTCAGCGGAGGCTTCATCACCTCCACCGGGTCGTACGGTCAGGTCTTCGCCTGGGAGAACAACCTCCAGCCCGTCCCGCTCACGGTCAACGGGGACGTCGTCGACCCCGGTCACAGCAACGACTTCGTCGCGGACTCGGTGGTCTACGAGTACCAGTACACCGATCCAGCCGTGACCCTCGCCTCGGAGCTCCAGAACATCCACGCGACCATCGCCGCAGGAGCCCTGCCCGACACCAACACCGTGGGGGCCAGCCTGATCCAGCCCGGCGCCTCGAATGCGATCGGCGCCAGCACGCTCATCGACACGGTTCCCCAGACCGTCCTGGTCACCTTCCAGATCTTCGGGAAGCTGGTGGCCGGCCAGCCGAAGTACACCAACAAGGTGAGCTTCCCGGTCACGGTCTACCGGAGCTCGACCGTTCCGCTCGACTGTTCCGCTGGCACCGGCGGCCTGGTGATCAACGGGGGCCCCTGCGGCATCCCCGGACGCGACCAGGTCGTCTCCTGCAAGAGCCCCTGAGCCAGGTCCGCGCGATGGCCTTCCTGCCCCTGCTGGAGGAGGTGGTCCGGTCGGTGGATGGAGCCCTG